>Ga0114951_10000011_pt1 | contig 244793 bp, 220 predicted proteins | sample AM7aDNAmetaG_FD_88677 | JGI IMG/M metagenome (GOLD analysis project Ga0114951, IMG submission 88677) | Freshwater microbial communities from Finland to study Microbial Dark Matter (Phase II) - AM7a DNA metaG | ecosystem: Environmental > Aquatic > Freshwater > Lake | place: Finland: Lake... | reverse complement strand
AGCATCAGAAATAGTAACATTCGCTTGCGGAAGTGGCACATTATTTAGGGTACAAGAGGTCTCCGGATAATTCCTAAGGCGTACATGCACAGTAAAGTTGTAACCTGTGTGAACTAAAACACTGGCCGAAGGACAAATAGCATAATAAGGAGGAACAGCGGAATAATAAGGATTCCTAACTGTATCTGTAAATGTATAAGTGGTGTCACTTGCTAAGTTAGCAGGAGATGTCCAAGTTATATTTTTAGCAGTTTGCGAAACCACAGTACCGCCTGGGGGACTGATTGTCCAAGCAAAATTTAGGCCATCGATACCGTCCGCATTAGTACTAACGGAAAAGTTTTCACCACGATTTATTACTGGCGTGGTGCTTGACACGCTGGTACAAGAAACAGGATTAGCTACAGTAACAGCTTTAGAACACCAACCAGACCAAGCGCCATCCTCATCACGAACTTGTGCATTTAAAGTATAGGTTCCCGGACCTCCGGCAGACCAAGTAATAGTTTGTCCACCACTAGTTGTAGGACTACCGCCAGTATTAGACCAGTTATAAGCATTTATATACCCATCGGAATCTGTACCGGTGACAGTAAAGTTATTACCTGTGTTTCTAGCCGTAAGACCAACCCCGGAAATACCGGAGCAGCTCGGTGCTCTATTTGGTGTTGGTGTTGGCGTGGGCGTTGATGTACTACATTGCAAGCATCCTGCATAAGCAAAATAAGACTTCGGAACATTGGTACTACCAGAAGAACAGCAACTACCACCACCACACCAATACCATGTGCTTGGACAAGACCCGTAGTGACTAGAAGGACAACCCCAACCAAAACAACAATAAGGAGAACAGTTATACCAACCACTTCCAACGCTACCACAGTCGTTACAAGCAGTGGCCTGCGTTCTTTTTACAGATAAACCAAGCAGTATTAATGGAACAATTAACAAATATAAAAATATTTTAAAATATTTCTTTTTCATTGGGTCACCTGAACAAAAGGTACGTCATTTATTAATATACATTCTTTTCCAACAGAACTACAAGAATCGTCCAAACAGTATGAAAACAAACTAAACCCATCGGACTTAACAGTATCCCAAATATTTATTCCAACCTTCAGAACATCTAAAGCATCCGCGACTAAAACGGTATTTGTTTCATCGCAGGTAGTCGTTACAGAACGCCCCAATACCAAGGAAAAATCTTTGTCGTCGGGAGCAGCAACTTGAAAATTAAAGGTCTTATTTACAACGTCCATTTTCGTTATATGTCCAAAAACATAATCGTTATTTCTGTCCCAATACAACGTATTCCACTGTGGGAAAACTTCATCCCTGAACTTAATAAAATGTTTGAGAATAACCTTTAAAGATTGTGTTGTTTCAGGAGTAGTAAACAAGGCTACCTCAGAATCATAAAATGCGTCATCGTTGTGGGTTATTACCGCAGTATTCGGCAGAGGAGTAGGTGTGACAGTCGAAGAACTTTCCTGCGCAGTTTCAGCAGGTTTGTTTTTGCCTGGAACTACTTGCATAACTAAATTCCTTAAATCTTCAAAAATTGCCGATGTATTTAGATTAGAAATAACAATATATGAAGAATAAACAACACCAACAAAGACAATAATAAATAAAAAGAAATTTCGTTTTCTGGCAGACATATTTAACTAATTATCACCAATTTACTTTTTTATTACAAGTGCCGCTAGCTCCAAGCCTTAGACAGCCTACTTTTGAGAATGTCCAATAAGCTTTTCGACCTCCGCAACAATTCTGTCGGGCGTTATTTCTGACTTAATCAGGTAATCATCTGAACCGGCTTTAAATGATTCTTGAATAATTGTGTCACTGTTTAAGTTTGTTAAACAAACAATGGGACCTTTTTTATATTCAGGAGACTCTTTAATATCCTGCAAAATTTTTAAACCATCTTTTCCGGGAAGCATTATATCCAAAAGCAAAATATTCCAGTCTGTACTCTTTATTTTTTCCAGGCCTATTTCACCGTTAGGTGCTTCATCAACAATATAACCTGCAGATTTTAAGACCGTGGAATATAAAAATCTAATATCGGTTTCGTCTTCGATAATTAATACTTTTTTACGATTACTGGGCATATGTTATTTATAACATATTACGCGTGTGGACAACACCAAACCCAACCCGCATAATAATTGTATGGACTTAACAAATAACCTGCCCGTCCAACTAGAAGAGAGTGAGGTTCTGGAAATAATAGACCGGAATCGCGCTTTAGACGCGACAAATAAACTTATTCAGCTTGTTTTGGACACTACAGAATTTTCAGATCTTACTCAAAGAATTGTAGATCTTATTCCGGCAGCAATGGGATATCAATTGGGTTTAATACTAACCAGCGAACCAGAAAACCAAAGATTAGTTAAAGCCTCAGTTTCTAAATACGCTGAAGATGTAAACCTTTCAAAAGTTCTGGCACCGCTATATAACGCGATAAATATTCCTTACGGCTACGAAGATAACTTGGCTGTTAAAGCTTTTAAAGAAGCAAAACAGTTTGTATCACCATATTTGTGGGAAGTTTTTAAACCTGTAATAACAAAAGAGCAAGCGGGCACAATTCAGGATACTGTTAGCGCCACAGCTATTATTGTCACACCAATATTTGCACGTGGTGACGTTATCGGTATATTAATTGTGGGTTTACCAAAAACCATGGATCAAGTAACCAACTTTGAAAGAAGTTTATTAAAGAAATTTTCAAAGAATGTTGGAATAGCTATTGAAAACGCACGTCAGTTTTCTAAATTAAAAACAGAAAAAGAAGAACTTCACAAAGCCTTTGCAAACTTACAGGTTTTAAATACCTTAAAAGACGAATTTTTGTCAGTGGCGTCACATGAACTTAGGACACCTATGACCATAGTTAAGAGTTACCTTTGGATGTTAGATCAACAAGAAGCAGGAAAAATGAACACAAAGCAACTTGAATATTTACATAAAGCTTCCGACGGTACCCAAAGAATGATCAACTTAATCAACGACATGTTAAATATTTCCAGATTTGAGCAAAAGAAAGTTACGTACAACATAGTCCAACTTGAAATTGTATCCATAATAAAAGATGTTTTATCAGGGTTTGAGATACGCGCCAAGGAAAAAGGAATAGCTACCGGCATGTACAAAGACTACGAACCTATTTATGTTGATTGCGACGAGCAAAAACTAAGAGAAGTTTTAACCAATTTAATGGAAAACGCATTTAAGTTTACAAAAGATGGCGGCTTTATTGTGGGGATTGATGAAAGCGAAGATGCAGTTAAAATATGGATCAAAGACTCGGGATTAGGAATTGAGCCAAACGACTTACAAAAACTGTTTCATAAGTTTGGGCGAATCGATAATTCATACACAATCGCCACTGAAGTTGGTGGAACGGGACTGGGACTTTATATTGTTAAATTATACGTGGAAGGTATGGGCGGAAAAGTAGGCGCAATCTCCGAAGGATCCGGCAAGGGAAGTACTTTCTGGTTTACAATTGCGAAAAACAAAATTACAGTAAGTGGATATACCAGTTCAAAATAATACTGCCGTAAAGCAAGCAAATTAAACTTCCCAAAATCAAAAATGGACCAAAAGCTATAGTGTCTTTTATAGTTGTCTTTCGAAAAACAATTAGAAACAAGCTATACACTGCACCTAATACAAATCCCAGAAATATTGCAATAATGTTTAAAGGAAAGCCATTTACAAGTCCCAATAAAAATCCAAGCTTAATATCGCCCGCACCCATGCCACGTCCGCGCGTTATCAACACCAAGAATAAAAAGAAACCTGCAATAGCAAAAGAACTCATAATTATTAGTCCAAAGGCTTTAAGCACTGCAAATACCTGGCTAGTCCAGTAACCAGACTTAATTAAGTAGGCACCAAATGAATCGTGAGAAAACTTTAGATACAAACTTACGATGTCAAAAGAATAAGTCAAAATCAAAAAGACCATTACAAACGCTATGGCAGCAAAGACAACTTTGTCAGGAATAATAAATTCCTTGGCGTCGGTTAAAAGCATTATAGTAAAAAAGCAAAACACACCGATTAAAAATAGAAAACTAACTAAATTCTTTGGAGTAGGGGACAAAAATATAGTTGAAAGAAAAGCAGCGTATATAAATAAAACACCTGTTAGCATTTCGGAAGCTGGGTAGTACCACGAAAGTTTTGTTTTGCATTTATCGCATTTGCCGCCCTGTATCAAAAATGAAAGAACTGGAACTAAATTTTTTGGTTCAAGAGTTTTTTTGCAATGATCGCAATGGGATCTACCACGCACAAAAGTTTCACCGGTCAAAACACGATCGGAGATAAGATTAAGAAAGGAACCAATAAACGTTCCTAAAACAAAAACCAAAACATAATAAACAAAAATTACTTCAGTTGGTAACATTATAAAATCTGAAGGTTTGTTCCTACTTCGTACATATTTGAATCGTTTCCGCCATCTGTTCCCATTTTCGAGACGTTATCGGGATTTTCTAGGACGGCATTCAACTCAAAACCTGTTGCAGTAGAACCAAAAGTATAAACATACTTACCGTTGTTTATAGGATCCAACGGAAGCGAATCGATACTGTATTTGGTCAAACCTTTTTTCCCATCTACAATTTTAAACTTTATATATCCAGAACCATCAACAGCCTGAGATCCAGTTGAGCTTGAGCAATTTGTGCAGGTAGCTGTTGGAACCAGCGTAATTTCGCCATCGGCCAAAGCTAAATTAATAGCCTTTAGCATAGCGTCCATATCTTGCATACGTTTGGCATCACGAGATTTTTGCATTAATGCTTTTGGATTAGCTGCTACAAGGAGTGTTCCAAAAATAACACACACAACGGATATCACGAACAAAACTTCTATAAGTGTAAAACCGGTACGTCTATGCATGTTGAAACAATATTAACATTGGATATAAAACTTATAAAGAGCTGGTGATTTTATATATAGGTGTGATTATCGAAACAATCAAAACACCGACCATGCTACCAAGAACTATTAAAATTATAGGTTCAAGTGCCGCCGACAAGCCACGAACCAAGTTATCAACTTCGCCTTCGTAAAAAGTAGCAACACGATCGAGTACCTCACTCATCTTTCCTGTTTCTTCACCAACACTGGACATTTGAGAAATAAGTGGCGGAAACATATCGGTGGATTTGAAATAATTTGATAGCGAAACACCTTTTTCTACCTGCTTAGCTGCATCTAGAACTGACTTACGCATGGTAGGGTTGGACAAAATTGTGGAGACAATGGTCAAAGATTCAACAATAGGTACTGCTGAATCCATTAATAAGGCTAAAGTTTTACAAAATTGGGCGTAGTCACTTTGTTTGTTGATCTTTCCAAAAACAGGAACTCTAACCATAACTTCAGAAAAAATATATTTTCCTTCTTCTGTTGTCAAAAAGTAACGAATCCCCAAAAAAGCAGCAGCCATAGCACCTAAGATAAATACTATGTAAGTAGACATAAAGTGAGACATGTTTATCATCACTTGTGTAATAAAAGGTAGCTCAACACCCATACCCACATACATATCAGCAAGCTTCGGAATAACAGCTACCATCATGATAATAAATACCACTACCATAGCAATTAAAACAATTGCCGGATAAATCATTGCGGCACTAAACTTTGACCTTAAACTTCTTGAAGATTCCATTGTATCGGCAAGTCTTCGTAATATTACTTCCAACTTACCTGAAGATTCTCCTGCTTTAACCAAAGCCTGATATGTTACCGGAAATACGTTTGGATATTTCGCTATTGCAGAAGATAAGGTAGCACCACCTTCAACGGAACGCAGCATTTCGTAAATAATCTTTTTAAAATTTTGGTTGGTCATTTGTGCAGCCAACACATCTAATGAGCGTGAAATAGGTAGTCCGGCAGAAATCATTGTTGAAAACTGTCGTGTAAAGGAAACAACGTCACCAAAGGGAACACCACCGAAGTTTAAAATTCTTTGCAATAAACTATCGTATTGTTCTGATATTGCTACAACATAAAGACCTTGGTCCTTTAATAATCCTAAAGCAACATCTTGTGCACGAGCATCAACAGTACCTGTAATAGTTTTGCCTGCTATGTTTTTTGCTGTGTAGATAAATACGGCCATTTTTAAATATTATTCTTTCTGAAACTTAGAATCTACTAATCTCTTAAATTCTGCACCACGGGGTGCATATTTAATTGCTTCTAAAAATTCAACTTCTCCTCTGTTTACCATCATTGCCAAGCTTCTTTCTAAACTTACCATGCCCAACTGGGAACTTGTACTAATTATATTATCTAACATAAATCCTTTACCTTCACGAACAAGGTTTTTAACTGCGTCTGTTGCCAATAATATTTCAAGTGCAGGTAAGACACCTTTAGAAGGCGATGGAATAAGTCTTTGAGATATTACAACTTCAATAACTTGCGCAAGTTGGGATCTAACTTCATTTTGTTTTTCATTTGGAAATGAAGCAATTATTCTTTCTACAGATTGTGCCGCGGAATTTGTATGCAAAGTAGCAAAAACCAAATGTCCTGACTCCGCTATTTGCAAAACAGCCGCTATAGTTTCGGCATCACGCATTTCTCCGATTAAAACAACGTTTGGATCCTGTCGCAAAGCTGACTTAAGTGAAACATCCCAAGAATGCGAGTCTAAGTACATTTCTCTTTGATTAATTAGTGAAAGTTTGTTTGTGAATACATATTCAATTGGATCTTCAATAGTAACAATATGTTCAGAACGGGAACCATTAATCTGATCGATCATTGCAGCCAATGTTGTAGATTTTCCATGACCTGTAGGACCGACGACTAAAATTAATCCTTGTTTTATATTACAAAGGTTAGCTATATATGGAGGAAGGTTTAATTCAGCTAATGTCGGAACGTGCATAGGAATATAACGCATTGCCAAAGCAGGGTAACCTTTTTGGAAAAAGGCGTTAACTCTAAAGCGCGCTTTATTACCTAGAGCAACAGAAAAATCCAGTTCCTTGTTAATTTCTAAAATCTCACGTTGCTGAGTATCGACAATTTGGGACAAAAAATATTCCAAATCATCAATTGTTAAAACAGGCATGTTCTCCATAGGTTTAAGAACTGTTTTTACTCTAATGTAGGGTGGGGCACCAACGCATAGATGCAAGTCTGATGCACCTGTTGCTATTATTTGTTCTAGTATTTGTGTTGCGTTTAGTTTCATATAAATTTGTGCTTGTTAGCTTTTCCAACACACGCTCGCCGAAATGCACAACGGCTTCGCGTCAAAACGTCAATCTTTTGCTACTCTCATTACCTCTTCAATGGTAGTTACACCTTCTACAATACGCAAGTAACCATCTTGTAATAAAGTTAGCATTCCTTCTTTTATAGCCTGCGCCTCCATTGCGTTGGTAGGTGCATTTTCTAGTGTTAATTTTCCAAGAGCGTCTGACATCTTTAATAATTCATAAATACCGATTCGTCCTTTGTAACCCGTGTTTGCACAACGAAGACAGCCTTTACCTCGGTATGTTTTTATTTTCGGCTCCGCCAATCCAGCTGTTACAACTTTTGCGACCTCATGATCTTTAAGCATTAACACTTCATTTTTAGATATAGTTTCTAAATAATTTCTAATTTCATTAGCAACTTCCTCAGGTGGTTCTATTTCCTCTTTACATTCGGTACAAACTTTTCGTACCAAGCGTTGAGCTAAAACAGCATTTAAAGTTGAGGAAATTAAAAAGCTTTCTACACCCATATCAAGTAGACGAGGAACAGCACTGGCTGCAGAATTTGTATGTAAAGTAGAAAGAACTAAGTGCCCGGTTAAGGCCGCATGTACTGCAAGTTCGGCTGTAGCACTGTCTCGAATTTCTCCTACCATGATGATGTTTGGATCTTGTCGTAAGAATGAGCGTAAACCGTCGGCAAAAGTTAAACCTGCTTGAGGATTTACTTGAACTTGGTTGACTCCTTCAACTTTAATTTCTACCGGATCTTCAAGTGTAACAATGTTTACACGTACAGTATTAAGTTTACTAAGTGCCGAGGCTAAAGTAACAGTTTTACCACAGCCTGTAGGACCAGTAACTAAAATCATTCCGTCAGGTTGCAAAGATGTTTCTTCAAAACGTTTTAAGGTTAATCCGCGCATGCCTAAGTCTCTGTATGAATAAATTGTACCTTCTTCTTTTAATAGTCGGATAACAACCTTCTCACCGAAAATCGTTGGTAGGGTAGACACACGAAGGTCGGTTTCGGTAGTTCCTACTTGAACTTTAAATCGGCCGTCCTGAGGAATACGCTTTTCGTCAATCTTCATGTTACAAAGGATTTTTATACGGGCAACTATAGAGTCATGCATTGGTTTTGGAAGTTTTCGCTTTTCTTCCAAAATACCATCAACACGATATCGAAGACGCGACTCAAGTTCACCAGGTTCTAGGTGCACATCCGAGGCGCCAGTTTTTACTGCCGTTTCCAAAATCATGCCTACAATACGTGCAATTGGTGCATCTCTTAAAGTGGCATCAGTAATTTCTCCTGAAGTTTCCTCTATTTTAATTGTCTTTTGATTGATTTCCTGGAGTGCCGCCGATATTTCCTCGCCAAGTTCTTTTCCTTTTTGTTCTTCCAAGACTTTTTCAATATTCTTTTCGGTTGTGATGTAGGGAACTACTTTGTAGCCGGATTTTCGTTCTATAAAATCAATTGTTTGCAAATCCAAAGGATCTACCATTGCCAAGAATAATTTATTGTCTTCAAGCTTAAATGGAACAAACTTATATCTTTTTGCAACACTTAAAGGAACGATATCAAGTAAAACAGGATCAAGTTCTTGTGGAGTAATAGTTGCAAATTTAATATTGTAAACCTGACCAAGAGCTTCGGCGTAGTCATCGGCGTTTACATAGTTTCGTTCTTTTATAATTTGATCAACAGTCCTGCCGGTATTGGAGCTTTCAAATTTAACTGCAGTTAGCTGCTCCGAATTTATCAGTTTTTTTTCAAACAATACGTCTGCAACTGTTTTTAATGTATCTGTAGGCATAGGGCAGTTTTCTCTAACTTAATGTTAACAATATATGTGTACGAGTTCAACAAGAATAATTTAGCAAATAACTAAGAAATGTATAATAGGTACATGCACGGATCATATTTAGTTAGTGGGGGAACAAAAGAAGATAGAAGAGTAAGAGTTAATGAATTACTTGCAGATGTTAGCGCCGATATAAAACTTGGAGAAATAAACCCTGATTTACAAACGGTGGAAATGTTGCCGGATAAGAAATCTATTGGCATTGCCGAGGTTAAAACAGAAATAAAATTTTTGCAAGAAAAACCCTTTAGCCACAAATACAAAATACTATTAATAGACAATTCAGATAAATTAACTTTGGATGCACAAAATGCCTTATTGAAAACCTTGGAGGAAGCTCCGGACTACGCTATCGTAATTTTAAGTGCAAAAACTGAAAAAGATTTATTGGAAACCGTTATATCAAGGTGCAGAAAAATTACCGTAACGGGAAATCAGTCTTTAGAAGGTAACGACGAAATATTTGCTGATTTTAATAAATTAATAAGAATGTCACTAGGAGAAAGATTGTATCTCGCAGAGATTCTGGCTAAGGAAGAGAAAGATACTATTATAAATAAACTTGAAAATTGGATTTCAGAAGCACGTGTTGAAATGAAAAAAAGTGCTGTGCATGGGGTTAAAATCAGCGGAAACATCCGTTCCATGGCAGGCGCAAAATACGAACTTGAAAACTTTAACGTCAACACTAGACTCACAATTGAGTCACTAATTATTAACCTCTAACACTCAAAAAATCCCGTCATTACAACGTGTAAACTATTGCTCCTGAGTATAAAAACATGTACAATTGCTCAGTTATGCCAAATGCCAATGAATACACATCAGACCAAATACAGGTGCTCGAAGGTCTTGAGCCTGTTAGAAAAAGACCTGGAATGTATATCGGATCCACAGGATCTGAAGGACTTCATCACCTTGTAACCGAAATCGTAAACAACTCAATGGACGAAGCAATCGCCGGTTATTGTAATCACGTTAAATTAATTTTAATGGCCGATGGTTCTATTGCTGTTTTTGATAACGGTCGAGGTATTCCTTACGAAATAAAAAAAGGTTATGGCGTCTCAGGACTTGAACTTGCTTTCACACGATTACATGCAGGCGGTAAATTTGGCGGCGGAAGTTATAAAGTTTCAAGTGGTTTACACGGAGTAGGTTCTTCTGTTGTAAACGCATTATCTAAATGGTGCCGAGTTGTTGTTAAACGTGGTGACGAAGTAGTTATTCAAGAATACGAAAACGGTGGACATGTTGTACGACCTGTTGAAAAACTTAATCCTGCAAAACCAATTTCTAAACTTAAAGGCGTTCCATTTGATTTGGACGTTGCATCATGGAATTACGAATCCGGAACTATTGTTCAGTTCATGCCGGATGAAACAATTTTTGAAACCACGGCTTTTGAATACAAACAATTTGTAAATCAACTAAGAGAATATGCATACCTTACCGCTGGAATAAGATTCGACATAATAGATAGAAAAAACGATCAGTCCTATACATTTTATTTTGAGGGAGGCATAAAAGCTTACCTTAAAGCTATTAATCACAATAAAGTAGTACTAAACGAAAATATTTTCTACGTTAAAAAAGAATACGATGACGTAACCGTTGAGGCTGCGATGCAATACAACGATTCTTTTACTGAAACTGTTTTAACTTTTGCAAACCATTTAAAAAACTCCGAAGGTGGAACACATTTAACAGGTTTCAGATCAGCTTTAACAAAAGCCGTTAACGACTACGCGAGAGAAAAAGGTTACTTAAAAGAAAAAGATGCCAACTTGTCAGGCGATGATTTGCGCGAAGGTTTAACAGCAATCATTTCAATTAAGTTAGATTCAGCCACTTTACAGTTCGAAGGTCAAACAAAAGCGAAGCTTGGTAATACAAATGTAAGAACTGCTGTTGAAAACGTTGTAAAAGATGCAATGACAACTTTCTTTAACGAATTTCCTCGCGATGCTCAAGGCATTGTTGAAAAAAATATTCTCGCACTTAAAGCCAGAATGGCAGCAAAAGCAGCTAGAGACACAGTTATACGTAAGACCGCACTTGAAGGTGGGGGAGTGTTACCAGGAAAACTAGCCGACTGTTCTAAAAAAGATCCATCACGCACAGAAATCTTTATCGTAGAAGGAGATTCTGCAGGTGGTTCAGCAAAGCAAGGGCGTAACCGTGACTATCAAGCAATCCTGCCAATTTTTGGTAAGGTCTTAAACACTGAACGTGCAAGACTCGACAAAATAGTTGATTCAGAAAAGTTTAAAGCTCTTATTATAGCCATCGGTGCTGGAATAGGGGATCAATATAATCCTGATAAGATCAGATACAGCAAAGTTATTTTAATGTCTGATGCAGACGTCGACGGTTCACATATTGCATCTCTTTACTTAACATTCTTTTTTAGACATATGCCAGAAATTTTACAGGGCGGACATATTTACGTAGCTGTACCACCATTGTACAAAGCTGTTTGGGGTAAAGAGAAAAAGTATTTGTTCGACGATAAAGATAGAGAAGCATTTTTAAAAAGACCTGAAGGACAAAAAGCAATTATTCAGCGCTTTAAAGGATTAGGAGAAATGAATGCTGAAGAATTGTGGGAAACAACCATGAATCCGCAAACACGACATCTTAAGCAAATTAATGTTAATGACGCAGCAAAAGCCGACGAAGTGTTCACAATGTTGATGGGTGAAGAAGTTGCTCCAAGAAAAAGATTTATTCAAACACACGCAAAAGACGCTAATATCGATATTACTTAATAAATAAGTATATGAACGAGACTGATAGCATTGAAAACTTAAGACAAAAGATTACCGAATTAAAACAAGAGCTGGCCGACGCCACATTTGAAAAAGGCCTGGCCGCCGACGAAAACAAAGATCTCCGCGAAAATTTTGCTTACGATTACTGGGACCAAAAGGAGCGTGTATTACTAAATAGAATCCACGGCCTTATAAGAGAAATAGCAGATAGAACTCCCAAACCTCCTAAACCCACACCAAAAAAGAAAATTCTAAAACAAAAACCTGTCGACGAAACCGAAATAGTTGAACCAAAATTCCCAATAAACAAGTGGCTATAAATCAAACCTTGCCTAAAAGCCACATTAGCGTATAAAATAGCCTAATCCGGCCATTAATTTGGCCTAGGAATTGTTGTAGAAATTTTTTAAACAGGAGGACAAAATGGACATTCAAGTAATTGCCCTTTTTACTGCGCCTCTTACCGCTATATGCGCATTGGCTTACGGTTTTTACCTTACCAAAAAAGTAATAGCCGAAGACGAAGGCAGCGATAAGCTTAAGAGTATAGCCAAAGCAGTCAGTGATGGAGCTATGGCCTACTTAAAGCGCCAGTTCAAAGTGGTTTTCCCATTAATGGGAGTGTTAGCTGTAATTATTGCTCTTACCCTAGGAATAGAAAGAGCTATATTGTTTTTACTAGGTGCAGGTTCTAGTGCACTTATTGGTTATTTAGGAATGTGGATTGCTGTTAAAGCAAACGTTAGAACAGCAAACGCAGCCTTAAAAGGTTTAAACCCAGCGCTGCAAGTAGCTTTCGGTGCAGGAACTGTAAACGGAATGCTTGTTGTTGGTCTTGGACTTTTAGGCGTTTCCTTAATTTATGCATACTCTTATTTCACAAATATCCATTTAGGTGCTGACGCAGTAGCCAAACACGCAACAAGTGTTTTGATTACTTACGGATTTGGTGCCACACTTTTGGCTTTGTTCATGAGAGTCGGAGGCGGAATCTTCACTAAAGCCGCAGACGTAGGCGCAGATTTAGTAGGAAAAGTTGAAAAAGGTATTCCTGAAGACGATCCTAGAAATGCAGCCGTTATTGCCGACAACGTTGGCGATAATGTTGGTGACTGCGCAGGTATGGCCGCAGATATCTTTGAATCTTACGAACTTACAGTTGTTGCCGCTATGATCTTAGGCGGAAGCTTATTTGGTCTTAAAGGTGTGGTATTCCCACTTTTAGCAAGAGCCGCAGCAACCTGGACATCAATCTTGGGTACATTCTTTGTTAAAGCAAAAAATGACCAGGAAAATCCAATTAATCCATTAATCCGCGGTTTCATCGTTTCAGCAGTTTCAGCCATTGCTATATTCATGGTCTTGGCCGTTTACTTGTTGGGCGATATTAGAGCTGGTTATGCAGCCGTCGTGGGATTACTCGCAATGATTGCTTTGTTATTCATCACAAAATACTACACAGGACCAGGTGAAGGCCCAGTAGTTGGCATTGCCTCAGCTTCAAAAACCGGAGCCGGTACAAACCTTATTGCCGGACTTGGTTATGGAATGGAATCAACATTCATTTCAGCAATGGTCGTAGCCGCATCAATATATGCAGGTTATGCCTTATTGGGATTCTACGGAATTTCACTAGTTGGAATGGGAATGCTCGCAACCACAGGCATAATTATGTCTATGGATACATTTGGACCTATCGCTGATAACGCACAAGGTATGTGCGAAATGGCAGGTTTAAGTGAAAGTGCAGCAAACGTTACAGGAAAATTAGACGGAGTAGGTAACACAACAAAAGCATTAACAAAAGGATTCGCAGTAGGTTCAGCAGCCGTTGCAGCTTGCTCACTTTTTGTTACATACTTTGAAGTTACAGGACTTACAAAAGTTGATATCGCAAATCCAAAAGTTTTCGTAGGTGCGTTAATTGGAGGAGCCTTACCATTCTTGTTTAGTTCAAGATTAATCGCAGCAGTAGGTAGAGCAGCATTTCAAGTTGTCGAGGAAGTTAGACGTCAATTCAGAGAAATTCCAGGCATCATGGAAGGCACAGCTTTACCAGATTATTCCAAAGCCGTGGATATCGTTACATCAGCATCTCAAAAAGAATTAGTAATACCAGCAGCAATGGTTATTGCAGCTCCAATATTAGTAGGACTTTTAGGTGCCGAAGCTTTGGGTGGATTTTTAGCAGGTACAGTTATTTCCGGTTTAATGCTCGCCTTGTTTATGTGTAACACAGGTGGTGCATGGGACAACGCTAAAAAGTACATTGAAGATGGAAATTTTGGCGGAAAAGGAAGTGACACTCATAAAGCAGCAGTTGTCGGTGATACAGTTGGTGATCCATTAAAAGATACCGCTGGTCCAGCTTTAAACCCAATGATGAAGATTGTTCAAATGGTTGCGCTCTTAATAGCACCAGCCATCATAATCTTGATCGGACTTTAAGTTTAAAGTCGTCAAGTAGTATAAAGAAAAACCTCGGGTGCGTAAAAAACACTCGAGGTTTTTTAGTCCAATATTCCTTACTATAACGCCAAAAGACCCCTTTTACACCCAACCAAAACCTGATATACTTACCGAGTTATGTCAGAAAGAATTAACGCTCTAGCAAAAAATGAAGAGTTCGACGATAGACAAGGAATATTCCAAACAGACATTGGTGATGAAATGCAAAGCGCGTACCTAGATTACGCAATGAGTGTTATTGTCTCAAGAGCTTTACCCGACGTACGAGATGGACTTAAACCTGTTCAACGACGTGTTGTATACGCAATGCAAGATCAAAATGTTGTAGCCAGTGGTAAGTTTCAAAAATGCGCGGCCATTATCGGAGAAGTCATGAAAAAGTATCACCCACACGGAGATACTTCCATTTACGACGCTTTGGTACGTATGGGACAAGACTTTAATTTAAGATATCCACTCATTTGGCCACAAGGAAACTTTGGTAGTGTCGACGGAGATCCGCCAGCAGCAATGAGATACACTGAGTGTAAACTCCAAAAAATTTCAGAAGAATTATATGGAGATATTGATAAAGAGACCGTTGATTTTATAATGAACGATCTTCAAAACTACGAACCAGCTTATTTACCATCATTATTACCAAATCTATTACTAAACGGTACCACAGGTATCGCAGTTGGTATGGCTACTAACATTCCACCACAAAATTTAGGTGAAATCATAGATGGAATAAATTTACTCATTGAGAAGGCAGAGACTATAGGAACAGGCCCAGACAAAACTGATGAATCACAAATAGCTAAAATAGATTTTTCATCCTCGGCTACAGTAGAAGATTTAATGCAATATATAAAAGGTCCTGATTTTCCAACCGGTTGTACAATTTACGATCAAAAAGAAATCATGCAGATGTACGCAACAGGTAAGGGTAGGGTAGTACAACGCGCAAAAATCGAAGTGGAAGAAGGAAAAGCTGAAAAGATTAAAATAGTTGTCACCGAAATTCCATACATGGTCAACAAATCAACGCTTATATCCAAAATCGCTGACTTAGTTAAAGACAAAAAGATCGAAGGCATTTCAGACTTACGCGATGAATCCAACAAAGAAGGTATTAGAATCGTTATTGAACTTAAACGCGACGCCGTTGTAAAGAAAATCCAAAATCAGCTATATAAATATACTCAATTACAAACAACCTTTAACGGAAACTTTGTAGCACTACTCGATAACGAACCTTTGCTTTTCCCATTAAAAAGAATTTTGGAAGAGTTTATCAAGCACAGACAACAAGTAGTAGTTAAAAGAACTATATACCTACTCAGACGTGCCAAAGAACGCGAGCATATACTACAGGGTCTTAAGATTGCTTTAGATTTCTTAGATGAAGTAATTGCGTTAATCCGTGCAAGCAAAGATGCCGACGCAGCTAAATCAGGATTAATGACAAGATTCAAATTGTCAGACCTACAAGCTCAAGCAATCTTAGATATGCAATTACGCCGACTTGCAGCACTTGAACGCAAAAAGATAGAAGATGAACTTAAGCAAATCCAAGAAACAATACATGGTTATGAGACCTTATTAGCCTCTCCAGTAAAGATTATTGAAACAGTTCAACAAGAACTAAACGATTTGAAAACTAAATTTGGTGATACAAGAAAAACTAAGGTTATTAAAGCAAAAATCGGCGAACTAAGTGACGAAGATTTAATTGTTGATGAAACAGGAATCGTTACAATCTCCGAAAGTGGCTACATTAAAAGACTTAAAGAAGATACATATCGCAAACAGGGTAGAGGAGGAAAAGGCGTAACAGGACAACAACTCCGCGACGAAGACCGCGTAAACACAATAAAGATTTGTTCAACACACGACTGGGCATTGTTCTTTACTAACAAAGGTAAAGTTTACAAAATGCGTATTTGGGATATTCCAGAATCTTCCAGAACTGCAAAAGGAACACCACTTGTTAACTTTTTGAGCATGGGACAAGAAGAAAAAGTTGAAGCATTTTTAACCTTGAGTATGACCGAAATGGATGAAGCCAACGGATTCGTATTCTTTGTTACACATAAAGGTGTTGTTAAAAAGACACCACTAGAAGAATTTTCTAATATTAGATCATCAGGCATTTTGGCCTTAAGACTTGAAGATAAAGATAGTTTGGTATTTGCCGGTTTAACATCAGGTAAAGACGCAATTCTATTAACAACAAGTCAGGGACAATCCATAAGATTTAGTGAAGACGACGTTCGCGCCATGGGAAGAGCAGCCGCAGGTGTAACCGGAATAAAATTATCAAAAGGAGAAGACTACGTTGTTGGTACAGTAATTATTCCAAGTAGGATTACAAATATTGATCTATTCACAGTTTCCGACCTAGGATATGGCAAAAAAACACCTACCACCGAATACAAAGTTCAAAATCGCGCAGGCTCGGGAATTCTTACTTACAAAGTCACAGAAAAAACAGGACACCTTATTTCCGCAAGAGCTTTGGAACACGGATTAGATGCCGATGTATTAATAGCTACAAAAGACGGAAAAATTTTAAGACTTTCTACAAAACAAATACCAACAATAGGTCGTGCCACACAAGGTGTAAGACTTATGCGTTTAGATCCCGGTGACAAGATAACTTCAATTGCAATGCTCGCAAAAGAAGAGTTTGAAATCGCAGAGAATCTGGAATAATCCAACTAAAAATTATAAGATTAGTGCAATGGCCCACAGAAGCTTTTATGTTATACCAGTGGTTGCAATTGTAGTGCTGCTATTAGCTTTCACACTGGGAAGAGCAAGAGCCGAAACACAAATAAATTTAACAGTAAGAGTTGGTTCTTCAAATATCATATTTAACGGAAAAGGCGCACCACTTTCCGTTGTTACTTTTGTGCAAAATGGAAGCACTATCGGGACTACAACTACGGATGCTGATGGAAATTTTTCAAAATCATTTTCGGGCTTTGACAGCGACATTCAATATATAAGTATGTATGAAACAGACCCAAACTTTTTAACAACTCCCACAATTAATTACAGCATAGCCACACAACCTGGTTTGGATGAAACAATCAACAACATTGTATTACCACCAACCATAAGAATTGATTTAGCAGAAACTACTTATGGTGACAGCGCAAGCGTCAGTGGTGCCACCGTACCTAATGCTAACGTTACAGTTTTTATCAACGGCACAATTTTTGGGGCAATACCTTCGGGAAGCGACGGAACATGGAGTTTAGCTATAGACACAAAATCTATTCCCGGTTATTTGGCTACTAATACAATAAATGCGATAACTGAATACCAAACATACAACAGCGAAACGAGTAGGGCAGTGTATTTAAAAATAAATAATCCATTACCATCTCCTACGCCGACTCCAACGCCTCATCACGACGAGGAAGAAACAGTCCCCGATAATCCAACGCCTACGCCGACAACAGCTGAAGCACTAACCGCCGAGCAAATTGCACAGGAAGCACCAACACCAACGCCATATATCAATCCACTTGTAAAATTATTTCCACACCTCGACAGAAACGGTGACCATAAAATTGAAATCACAGAAGTATACGAAGTCGTAAAAACTTGGGTAACAGGGTGGAGAGCCGGAGAAACAAAAGACTGCGATATCAACAATGATGGCGTATGTAACTTGATTGACCTTTCGATTACCCTATACTATATAAATAGATGAAATTTATTGATGACGCTTTTAAATTAATACGACTTTTGATATTAGCACTTGTATCGTGGGTGATTATCCATGCAATGGCAGTATTTGGTCCAATCATTGCATTTGCTTATCCAATTTGGATGCTGATTTTCCCAGAACAAGAAATGTGTTTGATGTGCCGCACAACAAAAATAGGGAACAAATGTTTTGTTTGCGGACGCGTTCGCGAAAAAGAAGTAATTAGCAATCCGGCGACACTGCGCTCAGCATTCGGGAATGCTTTACTTATCCTAGTGATGTCAGCCTTTTCTATCGGGTTTGTTTTTTTGGAAATCAAGATAGTTACAATATTTAAAAACGCACAGGTACCCGCAGAAAAGACAGCTTTCTTTGTACTACCCGCAAAACAAGATATATCTTTGGGCGCAATATTTCCTCTGGATGTAAAAATTACTCAAATTAAAGTTCCTGTTAATGTTGTTAAAACCGATATAAGCTTTGACCCTAAAACATTGGAAGTTGTAAAAGTTGTAACAGACAATTCTTTTGCCACAATTTTTATTCAAAACGACGTAGACAATGAGGCAGGGTATATCCAACTAATAGGCGGCGTACCAAATCCGGGATATGTTGATGCTGCAGGTGATTTTGCCACAATTTATTTTAAAGCCAAAGCCCCTGGAATAACAAAAGTTAAATACATGCCAACCTCAGCAGTACTAGCCAACGATGGTAAGGGCACAAATGTTCTTAAAGATTTTGCCACAATTGCATACTTTATTTCTGAAACACCAGTAAGTGAGTCAAGCAATGCTGCAGTTATGGGTGTTATGCAAAAGAGGGGAGAAACCGAAAGCCAACTAGCCTCACCAAATTCAACAACTCGCATGGAATTTTACGACGTAACCCATGATTCAAATAATATATTGGGCGCAGAAACAACTAAACAGTTCACCAAAGATTTTATGTTTAATGCTGAGACACCCCAGCCAAAGAAAGATATTATAGATAGACTAATAGATAAACTTGTTCAAATAGATACAATGATTTTAAATGTGTGGGAGAAACTAATACTAAGAAAACAATGAGTAGAATTAAAATTTATATACCTGCTTTTTTAATACTTGTGAGTGTTGTGTTTGTTGTTGCAGGTATTGGTATTGTTTACGCCCAAGAAGAAAACGCCACGCAGGAAACAAGTGAGTCTACTTCTTCAGCTAATCCCACAGCTGGCGACGTGCTTTCAGCAACAGACGTACAACAAACATCAGAAACTACAGCAACAGCCGCCCCCGAAATAATAGATCGCTCAGCCTTAGACAACCTAACAATTGATGCACCAACAAGAGTTATTGATAGCACTGTGATTTCAAATAACAGCCAAGATCCTAACTTTGATATTACACAATGCGTTTTTGTTGTAGCCAACAACGACCCGTGCATAATAAAAAAAGGTTTAGATAAAGCCCAGCTTTGGGAAAAGAATTCGGAACTTACGTGGGCAATGCAAACTGTTTTAGACTTACCAGATAACTCGCCAATTGAAGCATTAAACAGCGACACACTAATTTTCCCTTCAAATGACAATAAGTCACTTATCGGAGTAGATCTTGTAAATAACACAACATTCTCACAATCAATGGAGAACAGCGATGTACCAACAAAAATCGAAATGAAAAACGTAATATACGACGTTCAATTTATTGACGGAAAATTGAGTATTACAAATGAGTAAATTTAAAATATTATCTTTTATTATCATGTGTTTGGTCTGGATTACTTTTTCTTTTGGAAAGACTTATGCGGCTTCAGTATTCCCCCCAACTGGTGGGGCACTTAGAATGGGTACACCTATTGCCACAGGTTCCGATAATACAGGCGACTGGAAAGGTACATTAGGAAACGATTCAAATTATTGGATAACAGCAAGGTCAAATCCTGGAGGATTAAATAAAATTATTTATATTGATGGCGTTGCGTTAATGGGAGCTAACAAACTTCTATTGACCATCGATGATAGTAACACCACCACTGCAGACGCATTTACACATCAGATATGCGACTGGTCTGATTCAACTGGAGTGGACGCAGTAGCCGACACCGATTGCACCACAGGAGGATGGAGAACATTACAACCACGTAGAGTTGACTATACAAGTACTGCAGATGTAACCAGAACTTACGAAATATATGATGGTTATTTCTCAACACGTACCTCCGTACCGGGAACAGTAGTCAGCACACCACTAACTAACTTTATAGACGCTTCACAAAACAACAGAGTAATGATTAGAGTTTATTCCACTGTGGCATCAACAACCTTACATAAACTTGACTGGGTACAGTTGGAAGTTGCCATTGACCCAAATTACGAAGTAGGGGGTTATAATATCGCTGCAGGTAGTACACCAACTGGTTATATTTCTGACTTGGTTGGCGCTGTTTCGACCAACTTAAACGCATCAGATAATAACTCATTAACAATTCCTATGCCCTCAGCAGGAAATGCAGCAGACATTCAATTTACATTTAATGGCGTAGAGACATACCCGGGAATGAACACGATATTAGTTTCTCCGGAAATTAAGGTGTCAAATGTTGCACTTACATACAGCGTATATATAAGAAATTATTCAAACTCTACGTGGACACAATTGGGAGGAACAAACTTTACGGTAACTGCTGCTGATGTTGAGTATGTGTACGCATTTAATGACACCGCTATACCAGGGTTTAGTCTTTCAGACTATATAAGTGCCAGCGGAAATGTATCAATACGATTTCTAACAAATGCGCCCGCCTCAAAGTATACTATTTCATTTGACCGCATTTATATGATGATGGGATCTGTAAACGCCGACACGTCGAAATGCGAAATTTCATGGGGAACTGGAACTGCAACAGATTGCTATAATACAACAACTGTAAAAGAGGGTAAAACAGTAGCACCTTCAGTGTCAACATGGCAAGCAGGTTCCACACTAGAATACCCCAGCTCATATTACTCACTTGATAATGATGACGATGCAAATAATGGAGAATACGCAGCATCTCAAAATATTTCATTTCCCATTAGAACAACAGGGCTTGGCCACATGATATCCGTTACAGGTATACTTTATGCGGCAAAATACAGATCTAATATCTCAACAGAAACAGTTGATCCTCAAATTCGTGACTATTATGGATTATCAGGAACATCGGGCTGGGTAAGTACTCCTGCAACAGATACAAACGCCTCAGCGACAGTATATGGCTGGACAGACAGCTGGGTAAACGCTGAAATCACAACATCACCGGAAGATTCTATAGATACGGGTAATAACCTGATGAACATGCGTTTAAGAACATCTGCCAGTACAAACGTTACCGCGACAAACAATCGAAGCTGGGCTTTTGCCATGATGAGTATTCGTTGGGTGGAAGAACCTAATAAAGTCACCGTAAGAAGGGGCTTTCAACCTACCAACGGAATATTACGCACCGGATCTGAGGTAGCAACGGACAACACTAATACGGGATCCTGGAAAGCGCTACTTGGTGCAGATACTAACTATTGGATATCAGCAAGATCAAATCCTGGAGGACTAAATAAATTAATTTATGTAGACGGGATAGATACACAGTATCAAAATACCTATGATATACCACAGGGTATTAATAAGTTGCTAATTAGTATTACCGATTCAGATATTACAACTGGAGACGCTTACACGCATCAAATATGCGACTGGCAAGACCCCACAGGTGTAGACGCCCCTGCAGATTCTGACTGTACCGGAGGAGGATGGAGAACATTGCAACCACGCAAAGTTGATTATGTTAATACAACGGTTACTGCAAGACTTTACGAAGTATATGATGGCTATTTTTCAACACGTACATCGGTACCAGGAACAGTTGTTCGAACGCCATTAATTAATTTTGTTATAGGAGGATCATTACTTTTAAGAGTTTATTCAACAGTAGCTTCCACGACACAACATAGATTAGATAACGTACAAGTGGAGGTTGGTGTAGATCCAATTTATGAGGTTGGAGACATGACCATAGCAGCAGGAAGTACACCGACAGGTTATATCTCTGATTTAGTTGGAGGCGTGTCCACAGGAGTAAATGGCTCCGATAACAACAGATTAACAATTCCAATGCCGGCAAGTTCACAGCCGGTAGATGTGCAGTTCACCTTTAACAATGTAAAGACGTATCCGGGTATGAATACTTTTGTAGTTATTCCGGAGATGAACGTTTCTAATGTAGCATTAACATACGGAGTTTATTTAAGAAACTACACCACGTCAAGTTGGACACAGTTAAGTACTAATTTTACTGGTACTACAGCTGACGTTGAGTATGCATACGCATTCAACGGCACAACGATAGGTGGTTTTAACATTAGTGACTATATTAGCCCACAAGGAGATGTAACGGTAAGATTTTTAACGAATGGACCGGGAACTAAATATAACCTAGTTTTTGACCGTATTTATATGATAGCTGGTTCGACAAATACAAATACTGCGCAATGCGAAATTTCATGGGGAACTGGAACCACTACGGACTGCAGTAACACCAGAGATACAAAGGAGGGTAAAACAGTAAACCCCACTACATCAACATGGCAAAGGACTGCTGTTGTAGAATATCCTGCAACTTTTTATGCGCTTGATAATGATGACGATACTGTAAATGGAGAATACGCGGTATCTTCTAACTTATCATTTCCAATGAACGTAGCATCGAACGGGTCTATTACAGCGATGCACTATGCAATTAAATATCATTCTAACAACACTGCCATGACACAAGATGTACAACTTAGAGACTTCTCTGGCGTACAAGGAACATCAGGATGGGCGAACACACCAGGTACAGATACAAATGCAACAGCCGCGTATGCATGGTTTGATACTTGGATACTCGCCAGACCTCAAACAACACCTGCAGTATATGTTGATACCATTGATGGAATAAGCAACATGCGTGTAAGAACATCCATAAGTACACTTACATCAGCACCTAATGTTAGTGATATTGATTTTGCTTTGATGTCCATGCGCTACTTACGTTATAACGCACAACTCAATGTCACAACTTCAGGATCACAGGTCGCGACTATAAACGTACCTTCAACCAATACATATATAGGAGCTCCTTTTATATATACGCTAGATCAAGGATCTGCATACGTTACTAGAATTAAGTTAACTGACACAGGAACTGTGGTTGCCGGTTCAGGGCTGGCTAATGTAAATATTTATTATGATCAAGATTCGCCATGTAACTACAACGGAAATGAAACATTGTTTAATTCAACACCAGGAACATTTGGAGATCCTGGATACTTAGGTACGGAGAAAACAACATTAACGGGAAATATGCCCGTAAACTCATCTCCTACATGTGTATATACAGTTTTAGATATCACAAATAATACTGCAAACAATGAGACTATAAAATTAAGCGATATGAACTCAACAACCGATATACTGTTGGACTACGGACACGCACAACCTGCGGCATCCGTTGAATTAGCCGGCACCACCACGCTCGTAAAAGCAAACCAAGCACCAAACGCGCCAACAACACTTATTCAGGAAACCACAACTAACTCGGTAATTTCCACAGGCAGCTGGAACAACACGACGTCTATGAAATTTACTGCATCAGGTTCTGATCCAGACAATCCCGACACACTTTACCTATGTATAGAAGCACAACCTTTGGGCACGCCATTTACAAATGTTGAAACAAGCTGTAATGCTGTTGGTACGGCATCTGCAGGTTCGGGCGTAAGCCTAGACCAAACGCTAAGTGGACTTACAGACGCTACGGAGTACCACTGGCAAGCGCGCACCAAGGATTCTGGAGGACTTTATTCTTCGTGGGTAGCCTACGGGGGTAACGCCGAAAGTGCCAGCGACTTTGGAATAGACTCCACAGCTCCAACCGGAGGCACAGTTTATGATGGCACCGCCGCAGGTATAGACGCAGCATTTAACGATGGTTCACTATCTAGTTTATCAGCCAACTGGGACGGCTTTGTTGCTACAGTTTCTGGACTATCACGCTATGATTACTCCATTGGATCATCCGCAGGCGGCACAGATATATTAACTTGGACATCAAACTCAACAAACACGTCGGTTACGGCAACCAGTCTTACACTTAGAACCGCACAGATGTATTTCTTTAACGTGCGTGCCGTAGATAACGCAGGAAATTCGGCAATAGTATCTTCTAATGGCCAACTTGTAGCGCCATCCTTAACTTTTACAGTGTCACCAACAACTGTAACTTTTTCAAACCTTGGTACTACAAACAGCTTCAACGATACTAAAACCACAACCTTAACTACAACCACCAACGCCTACAACGGCTATGTAATAAAAGCGTACGAAACAACTCCACTTACATCTTCAGCAAATCCAATTTATACAATTCCAGATTTTAATGGAGGAACTTATGCAGCTCCCGACGGTTGGCTAACAGGGGATAGGGGATTCGGTTATAATTCTTCGGACACAAGTATTCAAGGAGCAAATAAGTTTAATAGTGCCACATGCCCAGGAGGAAATAGTGGTGCATGTTACGCACCTTTCTCATCAACAGCACCTGGAGATATTGTTGCCGACCATGATACAGGTGTAACCGGTAGTCCCGTAACCGATAACTTTACAATCACTTACCAAGTAAAAACGGACGCTATTCAAATGACCGGTGCATACACAACTGTAATTGTTTATACGGTCACGCCTTCTTATTAAGATGAAAAATATTTTGAATAAGAAAACAATGGTTGTCGCAATAATTTTAGGCATAACAACATATGTATTATTGCTATTGCCACATACGCCAAAAGCAAACGCCCAAACCTTGCAACTCCAAGACATAAAAGATCAAGTCACATTTGGAGTTTCTCCCGCAATCATCGAAATGAATTTAGTGCCAAAAAAAGTTAACACCGCCGAGATTTTGGTATACAACGTTAACCCATTTCCTTTACCAATAAAGGCATCAGCTAAAAACTTTTACGCTGACGAAAGTATTCCTATAAACGCCCGAAGCATGTACGACGCGTCTTCGTGGATTAAACTGGAACCTGCGGACTTTATTATTAACCCAGGTGAATCAAAAAAGATTACTGTAACAATTAATATGCCTGAAAATGCAGAGCCTGGTGGCCATTACGGTACAATCTTTTTTCAACCAGTCACTCCGGAAAACCCAACAGACGAAGGAAAGAAAACCTACATAACGAGTAGGGTAGGGGTTTTGATTTTTTTAACCGCCCCCGGTGATATAAACGAAAGATTAAACCTAACAAATGTGCAAATAAGTAATTTTACGAGCTTCGGCCCAAACGAAATGAACGTAACCTTCCAAAATCCGGGAAATATTCACATAATTCCGACAGGAAACGTAACCATCACAAACTTAATTACGGGAAAAATAATTTTTAACGAACAAATTCCTTCAAAAATAGTTCTACCTCAAACTGAAAAGACAGAAATAATTTCATTAATAACTAAAAAAATGTTTCCGGGAAAATACCGTCTTAACCTTGATTTAGAAGCAGGGAACAGCAAAATAAAAATTCAAAGAGAGATTATTTTTTGGGTATTTCCTCTTTTCCCATTTTTGCTTTCAGTCTTGCCATTGACTTTACTAATACGTTTTATCATAATTAAAAAAGATAGGTTCCGAAAAGCTGTCGCTGTCCTTTTTGAAAAGGATAACGCACAACAAAAGTAATTGATTTAAAAAAGAAAATGTCTGCCATGTATAAAAAAATAAATAAAAATATAAAAAGATTCGTAGTTTTAAATTTAGTCTTATCGTTAGCCGCATTTATTTTATTAGCAAATAATGCAATCGTAGCAAAAGCTTCCGTTCTTACAAATGGTGGAATCAATTTAACTGATTCACGACCTTCAACCGCAAATGTTACATATACAGGCACATTTGATAACGTCACAACATCAGCAATTAAATGTATTCAACTTGTTTTTTCAACAACCGCAGCTGGTTCTGCAGCACCAAGTGGTATTAACACAAATTCAGTTGCTTTAGTTGGTACTTCAACTTATATTCCTACACCAGGTAGCTGGGCAGCATCAGGTTCTACAAACGGTACCATTAAAATAACTTTCGCATCTGGTGAGACACCAGCAGGCGCCACAGGAAGAACAGTTGTATTAAGTGGTATTACAAATGCTTCCACAGCCGGAACAACTTATTTCGTTAAGTTCAACACATACAACAACACTGACTGCGCCACCAGTCCTGTAGATTCAACTGTATTAGCTTACCAATACACAACAGGTCAGTCAGTTTCTCTAACAGTAGATCCTGCACTTACATTTACAATTTCAGCAATTGCCTCGGGTTCCACTGTCAACAGTGCTACTACAACCGTAACAACTACTCCAACTACGATTCCATTTGGTACAGTTACATCAGGCGCTAATGCAATTGCAGCACATGATATGACCGTAGTCACAAACGCAGGTTCGGGTTATACAGTTTACACAAGATATTCGGGTGCTTTAACAAGTGGTACAAACACTATAGCTGACTTTGCAGGTTCTAATGCCACACCTACAGCATTTACAGCGGCAGGTACCGAAGGTTTTGGTTACACAACTTCCTCTACATCATTAGCAGGAACGGCAGCAAGGTTTAACAGTAATAAATGGGCAGCCTTTACGACTACGGGAGTAGAAGTAGCACACAGCATAGCACCAGTTTCTAGCGATGTAACTAGAATTGGATATCAAATAGGTATCTCTGGTACTACAAAAGCAGGTTCATATACCACATCTGTGATCCTCACTGCAGTCCCAATGTACTAAAGAAATAAGTAATGCTAGAATGGACACAAATGCTGAGAAAAACGGCAACAGTAAATAAAATAACTGCTTTCACCATTACATTGTTAGTTCTTGTCGCAACAACTGCTTGTGGAAAAGCAGTTAGTGCGCAGACCACACAAGGTATTGCTATATCCCCACCAGTATTTGAACTCACAGGTAATCCAGGCGACACCTTAAATAATACTATTAGAGTTGACAACCTCACTGACGCTGATTTAGGTATAGAGCTGGATAAAAAGAACTTTACCGCAAAGGGCGACGAAGGAGCTGTAGGGTTATCAGATGAAGAAAATAGTTTCTCACTAGCAACATGGATCGAAGAAAGCAAAGATGTTGCGCCTATTACAGCTAAAACTAGTAGATTAATTGGTTTTAGAATAAATATTCCTCAAAATGCCGAGCCGGGCGGCTATTATGGTGCAATAATTTTCCGAACTAAAGCCCCACAAGGGATGAAAGCAACGGGTGCAACATTATCACAGGAAGTAGCAGCATTAGTATTGTTACGAGTCGCAGGTTCTGTTAACGAAACTGCATCTATTTCCACATTTACGTCAACCAAAAAATTATTTGAATACGGACCAGTTGGTTTTGAAGCTCAAGTCAAAAATGACAGTACCGTCCATATTAAACCAACAGGTGGAATTACAATCACAAACTTTTTCGGTCAAAAAGTAGCAACAGTTGAAATTACACAAAAAAATATTTTACCAAGTGCTACACGAAACCTTTACGGAACATGGGATCAACCATGGGCCATTGGTAAATTTACAGCCACCATTTCTATGGTTTACGGCGATAATAACCAAATGCTAACCAGCAGTACATCTTTTTTTATGTTTCCATACAGAGCTGCAGGCGCAATTTTGCTAGTACTATCACTATTCGGAGCTGTAATCTACAAAGGCCGCCGAAGATTAGCAAAGATGGCAAAAGTCCTTTTTGCTAAAGACGCTGAATAATCCAAAATAAATAACGTGTTAAACTTTATCCCATGAATGATTTGTTATCTTATGAAAGAGAATTATTTGCACGAGGCATAAAATTTATTGCAGGAGTTGATGAAGTGGGTAGGGGACCATTGGCTGGACCGTTTGTGGCAGCAGCTGTTATTTTGGACTTGGAAAAGCTGCTGAGCGCCGAATTTACGTTTAACGACGTCCCACATCAAAATTTCGGACTATACAAACTAATCAACGATTCCAAAAAAGTAACCGAAAAAAATAGAGAAATATTGTCTAAATTTATCATCGAAAACGCTGTCAGTTACTCTATTATTGAAATACCTGTAACTCAATTGGACGAATGGGGCATTTCAAAAACAACTCAAGAAGCTTTTTACCAAGCTGTGACAAACCTAAAAGTTAAGCCTCAACATGTTTTAGTAGACGGCTTTGAAATCAAAAAAATTACCCACGACAACCAGTCGTTTATGGCTAAAGGAGACTCAAAAAGCATGACCATTGCCGCGGCATCGATAATTGCTAAAGTTTATAGAGACAGAAAAATGTGTGAACTTCACGACAAATACCCGGAATACGGCTTTGATAAACATAAAGGCTACGGAACTAAGGCACATATGGACGCTATTAAGGCTCACGGCATTTGCGAAATCCACCGCAAAAGCTTTGAACCTATCAGATCAATGCTACTTTAGGCTTATGCTATAATTTTGCACAATAATCACCAACAATAATAAAAAGAAATGAGAGGAAATCATGTTACCTGCAAAGGATTTATGGGAAATCAAAAATGCATCGTCCGGAATAAGGGAAGCGCTCGATATAATCCAAAAGAGGCTGGAAAATGCGCCAATAACGGTGTTACAAGGCACTCCAACAATACAAATCGAAATAGCTGTGATCAGACTCCCGATTACAACCCCGGAACTTTATTTGCGTAAAATCGGAAAAACGTTAACAACCGCCGGATATATTGTGCAATTTCTGAACAAAGAAGGATGGCCGCCAGATGATCCGGAAAAATCTTTGGAGGGCGTTGTAAAGATACGAGTTACGACATATATGGATAAAAAACTCCAGCGCAAACATACAACCAAATCCAAATAAGCTTAAGTTCAAAAAATGGAGATTGCCGTTACAAAAATAGCGACAATCTCCAGTACCAAACAAAACGTTATCATTCCAACTTTTTATATTTTATATGCACCAAACCAGGCTGAACCATTTCGTGCAAACAGACATTAACATCCAAACCAGGAAGTTTTTGGTCGTTTGACAAATTGGTGAGCATAATTTTGGCTACGATTAGCACCTTAGCCTTTTGCTTCTGAGATAAGGTTGGGTAATCATGATCAAAAATCACCCAAATAACTCCATCATCAAAAGCTGTGTAGCCTGTAAACTTAACAGGGCTCTTACCAAATAGTACTGAAACAGGCATATCGAATACCACACCAGGTTTCATTTAAACAACTCCTTTCGTTTTCGGTTAGTATACCAAAACGTCCTATTAGTTTTTAGTTATATCAAAGAGGAAACTTCGTCGCTAGTAGATCCTAAGGTATCCTTGCCATCATCACCAACATTACGGCCATCTGCTTCCGGAACAATGTCGTAATTTTTCCGCTTAACATCAATATCTTTATGAAATTTCTTATGTACTTCACGAAGCTGAGTGTTGGTTACATGAGTATAAATCTGCGTGGTAGAAACATTTGCGTGGCCTAATAGCTCTTGAACACTTCTTAAATCAGCACCTTCACGTAATAATCCTGTTGCATAAGTATGACGAAGTGTGTGAGGCGTGGCATCAACCGAGATACCGCTTTTGCCAACATACTTTTTTACCAGTCGTTCCACGCTTCGTGATGTAAGTCTTATAGAATTACCGTCATAATCTTTTTCAGCCATGTGACAACCGGAATATCTAATGAATAAGGGCTTAAATGGGTCTGAACGTGTGCCCAAATATTTCTTAATCCAATTAATAGCTCCTGTAGATAAATAAACCGTGCGCGCCTTTCTTCCTTTACCTATAACAGTAAACTCACCTGAATCTAAATTAATGTCATCTCTGTTCAAATGCACAAGCTCGCTGACACGAAGCCCTGTACTAAACAAGGTTTCCAGTATAGAACGATCGCGTAAACCCGATCTTTTACTTAAGTCCTGAACATCTACCAATTTCTCTAATTGTCCGTCATTTAAAAACTTTGGCACACGGTCTTCTGATTTACCTAAAATTATTTGCTCCGGCGACATAACAGACGCATCTTCTTCAATAACTAAGTATTTTAGAAACGCACGTAATGCTACTAAAAATGTTTTTTGTGTGGAGCGCTTGTATTCCGAGTTAGATTTTGTACTTATACGACGATTCAGATCCAATCTGTATTTTTTTACAAGTTCATCATTAATGTCACCAAGTGTAACAATTTCTTTATTTATGTAACCCTGCAACCAAGTGGAAAAATCTGTTAAATAAAAGAAGTACATTTTGATAGTATTTTGGGAAAGGTTCTTTTCGATCTCGCAATACTCCAAATATTTTAAGATTACTTCCTGTATGTTTGAGTTAAGTGATACTTTAGTCATCTTTATTTCAAAAATCGATTGTAGGGCATTTTAAAGCCTCACAGCCTGTTTTTATTGTAACAGCAATAACATTTTACTTCAAGACCAAAAAAATAATCCGCTCTCACAATAAAATTGCAAAAAGCGGATCTTGTTACTTACAAACTGAAACTTCCCAACAAACTGCCACATAAATTTTTCCTTGAATAAGCAGATCTTTAGCTTCAGCCTGAATCTTATTTACTTGTTCAGGTGAAACTCCCATTACACAATATGAAAGTGCTTTGTAGCGTAACAACCGCGCTGCAGCATCGTACAATTTCATATCTTTTATATAGCTCAGTTTAAACGGTCTGTCGTTGCGCATAAGGCTGAACACTACGCGATTGTTGGTCGTGTCTACACAGTACTGCACGATATTAAACTCGACACGTTTACCTTTGCTATTAACGGCCAAGCGTTCACCAGAGGCTATCCACGAGGCTTCCATAGCTTATTTTCTCCTTTCCTTATAGATATAGGCGTTTTATTAAGTGACAGTCTACCAAAATAGAGAAATATGGCAAATTTGGGCATATCAGGTAAAAACCGCACAAAGGGCGCACATAAACCGCAGGACCTAAAAACAATAGAATAGGGAAATAGAAAAAAATAAAATCCAATTGGGAATTAATTAGTTATTAATTAATAAAAATAAAACAAAGAATAAAACTTTTAAAAAGTAATGATGCGAATTAAGAAGAGTAATCCAAAATCCCTATACGTTACACGTCGTATAATGTATGTTTAACGACGTTGCGTATCTAATTTAAGGCTTAACAGCAATAAACACCAATAATGGACACTAATAAACCAGAGAGTAGAAAGATATAACTAATTTGCGTTTAATTCGAAGTTAATTAAATAGTAATTGCGTTAAATAATTAATTAAGAGAAAAATAAAATTCTATTTGCTCGCCCAACTTTATTTCGACTTAATTCTTTGTATATAAAGCTGTTACGGGACTTATCCACACCTTGCCTCCCCTAATGTATGACAACCCTCCTTATTTGCCGTAGCTACAACATATACATAACCAACAATAGTACTGTACAGTCAGTTATGAACGAAAACTATGACAATCATACTACAGGATATATGACAAACGACCCTATAGTTTATCACTTGACCCTATAGCGTGCTAAAGATTTTGGAAAAAACACCTACTCCACTCCCCTTTCTTGGCGCAGCTAAAACAAATTAGGGGGTGAAAACAATCATTATCAATGCAAAAATAATAATATAAATGATGTATTGGGTTATAAATTTCTTTGAAATCTCATTTTTAAGGTGGCCACTAACGTAAACCAGTGAAAACATAAGCACCGAAGCCAAAAAAAGTGCTCTTAAAAACGATTCCATAGGCAAAAAAGATGTCATTAAACAAGCAGCAGCGTTCAAAAAGAATACTACCGTTGATAAAAAAATTATCTCCCCTACTTTAGGATTTTTAGCATCGTCATCAAACTGTAATGCCCACAATTGATATAAATTAAACACAAATGCTAATGTTCCAATAATTAAAGATTGATATATACCATCTAAATTTAACTTAAAAATTCCGGCGAACAACGGAATTGCGATAACCACTTGTAAAATCAAACTCCAGGTGACAGCTACTCTATATAACGGAATTATCTCTGCCCTATCCTGAATAACCAAAAAAACATTATCCATTAACGAAACTAAATAATACAAAAAACCAAATCCAAAAATAATAAATAATTTAAAATAAAAACCTAAATTAGGAAAATATTTAAACGATAATAGTGCCCCGGTAATAACGCTGATAGGCATCAGAATACTTACAAAAAAATTGACCGGCTTAATATTTGGAAAATGAGTAATAACTGAACCAAGTGCAACAATAACTAAAACGGCTAAAATTAAAATAGGCAACGAAAAATCTAAACCGACGATAGCAAATAAATAAATAAATCCTACTACAATTAATGTTTGTATTAGGTAACGTAACCTTTTATCAATTTGTACCTTAAGCAAGCTTTTCATAGTCTTTTTTAAGATAGCATAGCGCCATCGCTACTGCATCATTTGCATCATCCGATTTAACAATCTGGGGCAAGTTAAAATATTCTTTAACCGCCTCCTGCATTTGTTTTTTATCGGAGCGGCCATAACCGGTTAAGGCCATTTTAGCTTCCAAAGCAGTGTATTCAAACAGATCCATCTTTTTAGTTGACGCCGCAAGTAATGTTATACCGCGCGCCTGACCAACTGTCATTGCCGTACGAACGTTTGTGTTAAAAAATAATTTTTCCACGACCATAGTTTTTGGCGAGAACTCTTTTATCAAACGCAATAACTCATTATATAAAAATTTTAATCTGTGGTGTTGATCTAAATCGGGATGAGTAATTAAAACATCGCAAGTAATTAGGGAAACTTTTTTCTTTCCGGATACCTCAATAAGGCCATAGCCCATTCGCGCTGTACCTGGATCAATTCCTAAAATGATCATTCTTGTTCTGGTAATACGAAATTTATGAGGATTTCCTGAACGTCGTCATTATCTTCAATTTCTTCGTATAAATTCTCCAGGCGTGTAGCTAAAGATTCATCTGTAATATCTAGTGTAAATACTGGGTTTTCCGGATCAGCAAATATATAAGCAGTACTTCCCGCGCCACCCATAGAACCACCAGCTTTATGGAAAATATTTCTAATTTCACCAACAGTACGATTGTGATTATCTGTTAAAGCCGTAATGTAAAATGCTTCTCCGTTTGGACCAAACCCCTCTAAAATAATTTCCTGGAAAGTAACGCCACCTCCTTGACCGGAACCTTTTGCTATTGCACGTTCTATATTTTCTTTTGGCATGCGCTCTTCTTTAGCCTTTTCAACCGCAAGCCTTAGTGACGGGTTAGAATCCACATCTGGACCATTTTTTGCTGCAACTGTAATTAAACGACTGATTTTTGAAAATATTTTGCCCCGTTTAGCGTCTGTAACTTCTTTTTTCCTTTTTATGTTTGCCCATTTTGAGTGACCTGACATGCTTTATATATTAGCACGCATCTTTCCCATTGACAAAAACTCAATATTTTATATGCTTGTAGGCATGCAAATCAGCCTAGCTGTTCTTAATAAAAAGGCTATCGACGCCGCTCTTAAATCCGACTGGGAAACAGCTGTAGAAATTAACACCAGAATTCTAGATGTTTACCCTGAAAACATAGAAGCCAAAATCCGCCTAGGCAGAGCCTTAATCCAAACCAAAAAATTCGACAAAGCTAAAAAAGTGTTTAGAGAAGTCCTTAAAGTTGACCCAATTAACACCGTTGCGCTAAAAAACTTTGAGATTGCTAAAAAAGGACGCGTTGAGAACAAAATCTTAGTTAAGATTGATACAAAATCCTTACTCATTGAACCAGGCACAACAAGAGAAATGATGCTAGAAATCACAGCCAAAGGTGTTACCAGTAACGATTTTTATGCCGGCGAAATACTAACATTAAAACCAAAAAAACATGAAGTTGAAGTTTATAAAATACGAAAAGATTCTACTGTTTTGGTGGGTGTGATTAACAACGAAGAAATTGTTCAAAAGTTAAACTCAGTCATTGAAAAATCCGGACACATACAAGCCAGTTATATTCGCGGTAAAGAGAAACATGCGACTGTTTTAGTTAAATCCTCTATCGCTATATTTAAGTCCGAAAGACAAGATATTAGACCTTACATTAAAAAAGGCATAGATGATCAAGACATGGAACTAGAAGAAGAAGAGGAAGTAGTTGTAGAAGAATAGTAAAATAATTCCCTACTCACAAAACACATATCTAAATAGCATTAGCTGATTTTGTATCGGCTGTCAGTATTAACGCAAATCGTCGTCATCTAAAAGAGATTGTGTTGTTTGCTGTGCAGCAGGAGTACCAAGATCTGCGATAAACTCTTTTGGTGATTCTTCTACCTTAGGTTTTCGCACAGGTTTAATTTCTAAGTCTTTTTTAGGAGCTGGCGCTGGAACTGGTGCAACAGACGCTTTTCTTTCTGCAGGTACAACCGCAGGTGCTACGGGTTTTGCTACCACTGGTTTTGCTGCTGGTGCTGAAGCACTTGCTGTAGCAGGTCTAACATAAGGTTTATTTACAAAAGCTGGCTTTTCTTTCCAAACACTTTGAGTTTCTGGACGAATAATCTTGTCTAATGCCGCAAATGTAGCTGGGGTATTTCCGTCTGGAATAATAACAATAGCTTTTTCGTTTAACTGAGCGTTATTAAATTCAGCCGCAACATCAGAAATCTTAAATGTTCCTGCATCCGTTAAGATATACCATTTACCTTCTTTTTTGGATAAAACACCTTCAACGTCTTTACGTGCAACCTTATCGAGCTGTTTGAACAAAGTCTTCCCTACTTCTTCTACCATCTTTAAACGGTCGCCAAATACTAATCTTGATTTAGCTGCGTAATTTGCTGGAACCTCATATTTTTTACCATCGTCCGCAATCATAAACGCACCATCATAGGTACCCTCAATGCCTGGGATACTCTTGTAGAGCTCACGCTTCTGTTCCTGTTCGATCTTTTCAATAATATGCGATATCTTCTCAATATTAACGTACGCAGCTGACACAAGCCTTTTTAGCGTATCTAAACTCTTTTCATTTGTTTCAACATTTTCCATATTTTCTCCTTTATAAAAAAATTAATTCCCGGAGTTCGGTAAGTTCATTGTAACCGAAGTACCAGAGTCTGTTACAGGGGCTTCTGGTTGACCAGGATTCTTACTCTTATATTCTTGAGCAATTGCCATACCTTTGTCAAATTTAGTTTCTATCCACTTGTTTATCTTAGCCTCTACATGCTCTCTTGGCGTACCATATTTCTCACGACTGCGTTGAATAGCGCGCTCCCTATTATCTGTTTTCTTAATCAAAAAGTTATCTTCCCAAGGTACCAAAATTCTGGAAGAAAACGGATGCGATGTCATACCGTCAATCATTAGCTTCATATATACATGAAAACGTTCAAGTGAAATGATATCGTCAGCGGTAAAATATGGAGCAAATTCGTTAGCCAATTCTTTAGCATCAGGCGCACCTAAAGAAAAAGACATGATAGTTCCAACGTTACCATAAACTGCTTTTAACAAGGTTTCAGGAAGCTGTGCCGTAAACTGATGGGTTAAATATAATCCAAGTTTGTATTTTCGTGATTCAGATAGAATTTCCTCAAAACTTCCGGTAGCAAAGTTTTGAAACTCATCAACATACAAGTAGAACGGTTTACGCTTTTCAGGGGCCAAATTGGCACGTTGTAAGGCATAAAATTGAATACGCGACACAAGTAAGGCACCCAACAAGTTTGCGTTATCTCCTCCTATTTTACCTTTAGACAAATTGATTAATAGAATCTTACTTGAGTTCATTGCGTCCTCAATGTCCAAGGAAGAGTGTCTCTGGCCTAATACATTTCTAATAGTAGTAGATGCCAAAAATCTGTTAACTTTGTTTTGGATTGGTGAAATAGCTTCAGTTACTAGTTTTTGGTTACCCTTCATTTCTTTAAACTCGGTTTCCCAAAACTTAACCACTAAAGGATCTTTAACTGAATGCAATATATATGCCTGATAATTTTTATCCTCAAGCAAACGCGTGATACCCAACATGTTAGTTCCCGGAACTTCTAGCAGCGTTAAAATTGCGTAGTTAAGTAAATACTCCAAACGAGGACCCCATGAATAATCGAAGTGCTGTCTAATTGCTGCTACTAATCCAGAAGCCATAAGATTCTTTTGAGAAGGATTGTCTATTTCAAGCAGATTCAAGCCAATAGGCATTTCCGCGTCGGATGGATCAAAGTAAATAACATCCTCTACTCTATTATCTGGAATTCTATCCAAAATCTTTTCTATTGTTTCACCGTGGGGATCTAAAACACCAACTCCTGCACCGTTAGCAATATCCTGTGTAATCATTGACTCAAACAATGTAGATTTACCTGTACCTGATTTCCCTATTACATATAAATGGCGTAAACGGTCATCGTCGTTACGTAAACCAAACTTAACTCTTTTGTTTCGGTACATTGTTTCGCCTATAAAACAGCAGTTGTCCGTAGGAAGATTTGCAGGTGGTTCTGATTTACGAGAGTAAACCCAAGACATGTTTGGCGTATCAGAATCACCGGTTGGGAAATGAAAAAATGTCGCGAGTTCTTCAGTGTTTAAAACGATGCTATTCCCTGAATCAAAACATCTACCTTTATAATCACTTAATAATCGCGCATGGTTGGACGAAACACCGTATGTAAAGGTATTTAAGTTAATAGTCGAGTATTGTCTGAATGTAGCCAGCGCGGAACGGATATTACTATCTACTCTTTCTTGACTTGGCGCACAGGCCAAAACTCTAATATTTACTTCGTACGCCATTTTGGAAAGCTTATTTTCAATAGCCCTTAATTCCAACTCTTGAGATCCTGTAATTCTTGGAGCTAAGGGTGCACCACCACTTGGTTTTCTGGTATCAACAGGTTCAGGATATTTAAATGCATTAGATAATGTACCTGCTGCTATAGCGCCAGCTTCCTTACCCGCAACAGAAAGTACTGTCTGGAAAAAGTTCGGGTTTTTGGCCGAGGGATTTCCGCCATCACGTAATGTCTTAACATAGGTAAAACCTTCTTTTTGCCACACATCAGGAATAGGTTTTACCATTAACTGAATCCATATCTCCTCTTCTCCAGCAACCGAAGATAAGGCTGATGTTAGTGAGGATATGGGATCTATTTCAAAATCTCTAAAACTTTTAATTGGAAAATAAATTGGCTTAGTCAGAGTTACTGTAGCAATTTCAAATTTTTCACCGGTAACTTCTACACTGCGCGTGTAATCCTCAACCGCTTTAATTTCCGCAGTAGGATATTGGGCATAAATCTGAGATTCGACAAATTTTAAAATATTGGGTGGGACAGCAACAAAAAATTTAAGACCATGCGCACCTGATGATACTATTTCAAAAGATATATGTTCTTGATTGTTAGAATCATCTTTTAATAGTCCATGTAACGCTGCAAACATGTTTTCAGCAGACATTGCCGAAAATCCCGGAATTTTAGATTCCTCTTCATTACGACTTAAACGTACTTCAAGTATCTCAACACCTGATTTTCGTATAGTCGGTGCTGCAGACTCCGAAGGTGATGTTTTGCGAATTCTCATATAAACAATAAATAAAACAGCTAAAACTGAAAGAATAATTAGACCTATGTAGCTATATATCATATTTTTTTATAAAAGGGGGTTTAAAACACAAAAGCCCCCGCCCTAATTTGGGACGGGGGTAGAAAGGAGAGAGTACTAGCTGAAAGTCTAATATACTTGCCCAGAAATGTCAAATCCGAAGATAACGGTGATGTCTGCCCTATCAATCTCGCTCTCGAAAAACCCTGTAGCATCGGCCTTTGTTAGTATTTTGGTTATATGAAATACCCTAGATAAGAAGGCTACTGTAGAACTTGTGGGATCGTCTGTAATTATGCAACTGGTATCATAGGTGTTTTGAGTATTTGACGATGCCACTACTCTACCTCCCATGTTTGTTACCACTCTAGAAGCAAAAGTGGCAACTCCGGAAAAATCAGTACCATTTAGTAATGCAATATTCTTTTTTTCGGAAACTATTTTGGAATCGTAGGTTAATTCTTTGATTTCTTCGTCGGCAGCGGCAAAAGCGTCTGCGGAGTTATGAATAACCTTTTTGTCCAAGGGTATAGAACTAATGAATCTATTAATTTCATATAACTCTTTTAAAGTCATATCCGTGTGCAAAGAACGAGATATCCCAGAAACCTCTTTTAAATCTAAATAACTAAGCACGCTACTTCCGTTAAAAAGTTTATCTGTATCTTTTTCCAAGCTTTGATCAATAAGTATATATTTATCAACCTTATAGGCAAAAGTTTTAAACAAAGTCTTTTCCATTAAATTTGTACCATCCACCAAGGGGTCCTTAGAGTTCAATGCGCCTAACGCAAAAATACGTGAAATTTCTTCTTGGCCAAATTTACCGGGAACAGCCGCTACAAAGTCTAAAGGAATATCGTAACGAACAACTTCTTTTTTAGTTTTATCAAAAATGAAAAATTCAACTTTTTTTACAACAATCGGGTCAGCATTAAAATCCTCTACTGTGATATAGGCAACACTCGGAAAATCGTCATTATCAATTGAATAATTTGAAACGGATAAAGCAGAAGCAAAGTTTTTATTGAGATATTTAAATAAACCGTATGTACCTAAAAACAAAGCCGACACCAGTATGATAGATGCGGTAATAAGTATTCTACCAAGATGTTTCTTCGCAGCCCTGTTAACAATTTTTTTACGACTGGAAACATTTTTGGGTTTCTTAGGGCTACTTTTATAACTACTTTTACTTAGAGTATTGGTATAGGCAGGCATATCGCACTAATATTATGCAATATTGTGTATTTGTAGGCAATAGTTAGACTTCAAATTCAAGTGGTGTTGGGGAAACGTATTCAACAGGCTTTGCTGTTTTTGGATCTAGGAAACTTAAAGACTTTGCATGAAGCATTAATCTGGAAAAATCAGTACTGGAGTTCATTAATAAATTCTTAGAAGCATATATGTGATCTCCTACAATAGGATGATTTAACGCAGTTAGGTGTACACGAATCTGATGTGTACGACCGGTCTTTGGATACACTTTTAACAAACAATACATGTTTTGACCTATACCAAAGTTTTTAACTCGTTCTATATGTGTCTGAGAAGGCTTACCGTCTGCAACAATAGCTAACTTCAAAGGATTAGAAGGATTTCTTCTTATGGGTGCGTCAATATCTATAATAAAGTCTGCTATTTGACCATAAACTATGGCAAGATATTCTTTCTTAGTTTGACGTTCTTTGAACTGCTTTTGCAAGTTTAGAAACGTTTCTTCATTCTTCGCTACAACCAAAACGCCTGAAGTGTCCTTGTCCAATCTATGAACAATACCCGCTCTTGATGAAAAATCGGTTTCTGTGGCTGTTTGATAAGTATCAGACTCTTCTTCTAACATGTCTTGTAATGTCTCGGTAGCGTTGGTATTGGAACGGTTTACAACAAGCCCTGCGGGTTTGTCTATTACGACATAGTCGTCATTTTCATAGATTTTTGTTATTTTTTCTTCCATAGGTTCCAAACGATCAATAAAATTCCTACGCTAACCATGACATCATACACGTTAAATGCAAATAAACCGAAAAAGTTGAGATAATCCTTAACACAACCAAATCTTAGGCGTTCTATCAAATTTAGCGTACCACCACAAAACAGCGTCACAATACCAATGTTTGAGACTATCGTCCTCTTGTGCGTTGTTATATATACATAAACAAACACCAAAAGTACAGCAAAAGTTAGAAAAACGAATAAATTCTGAGACATTAGTCCCGAGAATACATAAGTACAATTGTAAGAGTTAACAAACACTGGTTTTTAGGCAGATGGTCGATCTGCATGTTCCATACAAGTTGTTGCTTGTGGATATACCCTAAGTCTGGCTGGATCTATTGGTTTACCGCAAACCTCACAAATACCATATTTTCCAATCTTAAGTGCTGCCAAAGCTTTACGTATCTGCAATTTCATACCACTGGCGATATCCATTCTGGCATCAATCTCAGTTTTAGCCTGATCTTCCAGTATTGCTTCATCTATATATTCAGAATTGCCTGAATCTCTATTCTCCGCTTGATAAGGGTCTTCTTTATGCAACAACTGTTGTTCTTGCGTCAACTCTTTTTCTCTTTTAGTAAGCTTTGATTTTACTAAGTTTAGTAAATCTATAGGTAAACTTCTTTTATTCTGCATATATCTTTTTCTCCTAAAGTACAAATTAACTACTGCAATCATAAACAATACCCCAGAAAAGAGCAAGTAACCCTGATAACGTAGGAACGAAACAAGCAGAAGGATTAAAAAGAAGATAAATTGCGAAAATACGAGACCTGACACGAATTTGTAACCTCTAAATCTTAAAACACCAAAGTAAAAGATTAGCGTTAACGCTGCCACAACCATATATTCAAACGTGCCGTAGATTAAAAACCACCCAAAACTCAGGAAGATAGTCAAAAACCCAAATGCTAAGGCATATATATCCAAAATACGATATTTCGACCATTTTCTCTTAGCCGCCATAATAAAAGTTGGGATCAAAGCCGCCCAAAAGGGCGTGAATACCATAATCAAGGCCTTATCCGGCTTTAGTAAAATGTTTGTAGGGTAATATATTTCCAAATAGTTATAAAAAGAATGAGCTGCCCAATAAGCCACAGCACCACAAATGAGTGACAAAGATACCAAATCAAAGAAATGTTCTGTGTCAAAACCATCCTTTTTTGATTCGTACCACAAAATGAACAACCAAAAAATAAAACCCAACAGTATTACTAAATAGAATGTAGGAAATGTGAGACTACTTAGTGTAATCGTTTCAGTTAACAGCATATGCTAATTGTACTATATCAACGGGATTGGCGTGTGAAGTTTACGCCTTTGAAACGTATTCACCGGAACGAGTATCGATTTTAACTTTGTCGCCTATTTTCACGAAGGTAGGCACCTTTACTACTGCACCATTAGTCAAAGTTGCATCTTTTAAGACATTTGAAACTGTATTTCCTTTAAAGCCTGGTTCTGTGTAGTCGACCTCAAAAATCATGGTTGCGGGCAATTCTACTGAAATGGCTTTGTCGTTAAAGTACTGAACTAAGCAGGTTTGTCCTTCAATTAAAAATCTAGAACTGTCCCCTATTACTTCCTGATCAATTGAGAACTGCTCGAAGGTATCTGGGTCCATAAAGACAAATGAACCGTCATTATATAAGTACTGAACATTCTTCATGTAAACATCTGCTGGTTCTACTTTTCCCGTCGACTGAAAACTGCGCTCAAACACCTGATCGGTTAGCAAGTTTCGAACACGAACCTTAACCTGGGCACTTCCTCGGCTTACTTTTATGTGTTCGTACTTTAGAACCAATAGAGGGGTTCCGTTTTCTTGAAATATTTTTCCTGTTTTTAGGTCTGAGGCTAGCATACGGGGATATTGTACTCCAAGTTCATGGGTAGTAACAACCCCCTGACGCAGTAAAATAGCGGCTTTGTCTTTTATGACTGGTGCCGCTATAACCTTATGTTGCTAAATCAATATTTTTAAAACTCGTTTTATTTTTTGTAGTCCTGTGGTTTGAATTCAGCAGGATCGCGTGTCAGCAAAGTACTGATAAGCACGTCCACGCCTAAATCATTGCACAGATCTACTATTTTTTGGGCCATAAACAATGAGACCATGGATACGTCACCATGAAGGAACCTCATTGCAAAAACCTTGTTCGTGTTCAATTTTTCCGAAAGCCATTCAGCCGAACGACCTTCATATTTCTCTGGCATATAAGCCTTAATCACACAAAGGGCATTCTCAATAAACCATGTAACAGATCCATGCTTTTTGGGATCATGTACTTCAAACATACTGTTCTCTCACTTTCTTTGATTGGTTTTTTGGATTAGATTAGCAACAATTAACGGGATTTTAGAGGAAATATAGTTAGTATGCAAATAGAAGCTTTAAATGGAAAAACGTCGTTCCCTACATACTGCAGAGATTTATATGGTGCCGTGAGTGAGAGTCGAACTCACACGGGATTAGATCCCAGTGGTTTTTGAGACCACCGCGTATACCATTCCGCCACCACGGCCCACAATAATTACCTAAAAAGCTTACAGATTATAGCAGTTTGTCCCCTGCTACGCACTACTGGTTCTTAGATTCAATCTCAAAGAACTTAGTGATCTCACCTTTAAAGAATAAATCGATTTCTCCGGTTGCACCTGTTCGGTGTTTAGCAACATTGAGTCTTAAATTACTTCTATCTTCTTCATTTGGGCGGTACAAAAACATAACTACGTCGGCATCTTGCTCAATAGAACCAGAATCTCGTAAATCCGAAAGTTGAGGTCTTTTATCTCCACCTCTTTGCTCAACTGCACGAGAAAGTTGGGATAAGGCAAGCACCGGAACTTTTAACTCTCTTGCTAAGTTTTTTAAACCCTGAGAAATTTCGGATACTTCCTGTACTCTACTCTCTGTCTTAGGGCCGTGAATCAATTGCAAGTAATCTACAATAATTAGATCTATTTTGTGTTCAAGCAATAATCTTCGAGCTTTTGTTCTCATTTCTAATGTCGAGATACCAGGAGTGTCGTCGATAAAAATGGAAGCTTCTGCTAATTCTCCTGCGGCGACTCCGTATTTTTCAAAATCTTCTTCGTCTAGGTTACCTGTAGCTATTTTCCAGTTATCAATGCCCGCTTCTGCAGATATAAGCTTATCTACTAACATTTCTCGTCCCATTTCCAGTGAGAATATAGCAATACCAAAGTGTTTATCTACAGCCGCATGTTGGGCAATATTTAAAGCAAGTGAAGTTTTACCAACAGAAGGTCGCGCGGCCAAAATTACCAAAGTTTCTTTTTGCAAACCCGATAGCATCTTATCAATTGTCTTTAAACCCGTAGGTACGCCACGGAGTGCCCCTTTATGTTTACTTAATTCGTCTAAACGCTCAAACGTAATTTCCAAAGTATCTTTAATAGGAATAAAGTCCTGATACATCATATCCTGGGACACTGCGTACAATAATTGCTCAGATTTATCTAATAAATCTGCAACCTCTGATTCTTCGAAGACCATTTCCCCTATTTGAGATGCGACAGTAATCATCGCACGCTTAACGGCGTCGGTTTTTATCAATTTTGCGTAAGCTTCTATGTTAGCAGCAGTTGGAACAGAGTTTACAAGTTCGGTTAAGTATGTAACACCACCAATACGCTCGAGTTCGCCCATCTTTTTTAACTGATTAGGAATAGTGATTAAATCTGCAGGCTCGCGCTTTTCGTACAAAGTCATTATTGCTTGGTAAATCTGAGAATGAGCGTCTCTATAAAAGTGTTGAGGTCTTAAAAATTCTACTACCTTAACGATGGCATCTTTATCAATAAGTAGCGCACCAATAACGGATTTTTCCGCGTCAATATCGTGTGGCGGTACATGTACCGATGGATTTAATTTTTGTTCTTTGTGTGGAGCCATTGAAATTAATGACTGGGGTTTAATACAATAACCTCAGTTTCCTCAGGTATATCGCTTTTAGAAGAAAGTTTCAACTTATCTTCTTTACGAACTGTTTTTTCGTCGAGTCCCATTTCGTCTAGGAATTTAGATAGATTATCTACCTCTTCCGATCCTGTGTAGCCTTCATCCTTGTAGTGCATTGGTATTACATAACCTGGCTCGAGTGAAGAAATAACTTTAGCGGCTGTTTTAGCATTAATAGTATAGAAACCACCGCCCGGGATCATTAATACATCTACTTTTGAAATTTTCTCTAAAGTATCTTTTGGAAGTTCATGACCTAAGTCACCAAGGTGGACTATGTTTATACCTTCAAAATCGATTTCGTAGATAGTTTGTTTACCTCTCTCTTCGCCTTGTTTATCATCATGAAAAGTTTGAATACCGTGAATAAAAGTTCCTTTTGTTTCGTATTCGCCTGGGCCATCAATTAAAAGTTTATAATTGTTAACAGCTGAAATATTATTGTGATCTGGGTGCTGGTGTGTGACAAGTAAAATGTCAGCTTCGGACTTTGGCATTTTATAACCAATAGATGGATCGTAAGGGTCGATCATTAATGTCGCCTCTTTACCTTTTATTTTGAAACATGAATGCCCGATGTAAGTTATCTCCATAGTGGGTATATATTAGCAGGTTGCCTCCACGTTGGGAAGTGTAGAAGAAAAGTAGATCGCGCAAAAAAGAGGGCGCCCAGTAAAATTAATGTTATTACTGAACGCCCCAACCGCTAAGCTTCATACGTTCCCCTACGAATGCGTAAGTTCAATGCACGTATGCCCGCTGGTAGTCCATTGTGCATCCAGGTGTGTCCCGCCAAAATTATTCTTTTGAACAAACCATTCTTTTACAGAAGCCAATACCAGATTCCAAAAACCATCAGGTACAGGTTCACAAATATTCTGCCCACAATGGCAAGTAATGTTCACATTTAAGTGACACTTGTTTGCTGTCGGCTGACGAACACAATCGATGTGAATCACATGATCCTGTTCATCGTTTAACGGAATTGTGAATTGCATGATTCCCTCCTTTGTGAGTCATGAAAAGCATTTCGGCAATTTTATCACTTGTCTTATAGTTTTCAAAATGGTAAAATTCGGACAGTTGAAAATTTAATAGCATATATAAAGGATAAATAAGGGACTAGTAGGAAGAATAATTTATACATAGCGAAGCAGGACGGTGAAAGCTGCTTATAAACTTCTTTTGAACACGCCTTTAACCTAGCTAATACTTTAAAGTAAAGCCTGGATCCTGTTAAGAGAAAAGCTGATTAGCCTGCAAGCTGCAGCACAATCTTAAACGGAAGTTTGACCGTAAAATTAAACACCTGATGTCGGCCTTTAGGCGACGGAGTCGGGACCAAGAGTCAGTAAGTTCATAACTTATTGGAATGATGATGGGACCACGGGGTCTCTTTTTTTTGTTTTAAAAGCAAATTAATGAGCTCTCGTTCATCTTTATATACGCATAACTGCGCATGTAGGGAGGAACGGGAGCTTTTTGCGTTCTAAAGGCAAATATGAAAAACATAAAAATAGTCTTTAAAAAATTAAATAACTTGAAAGGAGGTGTATCAATGGACGCTGTATTGAAGGTGTTGCGCGAGTTTGATCGTTTGCAAGACAACGAGGACTTCCCTACCTTAGAATTTGTGGAAAAATCTTTGGCAGAATATGGATATTTAAATTTGGTGATATTCGTATGCCCAAAGATGCGGGGTAAATACCTAAGTTCGGATCAACGGGAACTGTTTATGCCAACTGAGGAACCTAAAGACGGTTTGTTCTTTCCGCGAGTTCCTAAACTTCAGCAACTTACTACAAAATTGTGGGAGTTAGGCATTCCGTCGAAGCTAACAATTATTGTTGGCGATAACAGTTACGAAGTATTTAAAGCCCCAGTATTAGGTAATGAGTTGAACAAAGAGATCATGAATGAAAGAAGAAAGGCATACGTTAGCAGTCTAAACCAACAACTTTCGAAAATGTTCCCTCAACTTATGGAAATATGTAGTTTGGGACTAATGGGATCGGGCACTTATCAAGGCAAAATGGAAATTCCTCAAGATATGTTGCTAAGAGAAGCCGAATTCCAACGAGAATCTCTGCAAAAATATTACGGAATCGCCGAACCTAAAGACAGCGACCTATTAAAAATCGCAGAACTGATGCTTAGAGCATACGCAGAGGAAGGTTACCTGATTGAAGCAACCGAGGGAATATTGCTCGCCACCGAAGGAACAGAACAAACAGAGTCGTGGGTACGAAGGATTCAAATGTTCAAACTAGGAGACGCAAAATTTCCCTGCATATATCCGTACATAAGAAAGGAGAGCTGAAAATGACAAGCATTGTTAGGGATTTTGGAGGAGCTGGACCACACATACAAAAGTAAGTATCCAGAAAAAAATAAAGGAAGCGTGTGAAAAAGGCATAAAACCTCCACACGCTTCCCTAACTATTAAATTATAAAGTAATATATAATTAATACGAATATGACCGAACAAAAACTAAACACACAAGCATACAAAGGCGCGCGCGATTTTTACCCAGCCGATATGCGCGTACGCAACTACATTTTTAGCACATGGAAACGTGTTGCTGTTAGATTTGGCTTTGAAGAATACGACTTCCCAATTTTGGAACCTCTCGAAATTTTTGCTGCAAAAACAGGCGAAGAAATAGTAAACCAGCAGTTATTTTCCTTTGAAGATAAAGCCGGTAGAAAATTAGCCTTGCGACCAGAATTATCACCTGGAACCGTTAGATTATTGGCACAAAAATTTGGCGAACTTCAATCCCCTGTTAAGTGGTTTATGATCGGCAACAATTGGCGTTATGAAAAACCACAGCTTGGTCGTGGACGTGAATTTTACCAACTAGAATGCAACATATTTGGAATACCCGGAGTCGAAGCCGACTTTGAAATTTTTTCGCTAATCATTGCTCTTATGGAAGAATTCGGCGCAAACGAAAATATGTACGAAGTTTTTGTAAGTGATCGTCGCTTAATTGGAGCTTTATTACAAGACACTTTGAAACTTCCTGAAGAAAAAGTATTGTCTACGCGTCGCTTAATGGATAAACGCAAGAAAATGGAAAAAGATGATTTTATAAAAGCCTTAACCGACATCGGCCTAAACATGTCACAGGCGGAAACCGTGGAAAAATACATGAACTCCACGTTAGAAAACCTTAACCAAGTAATACCAACAGAGATTCTCCAAAATAACCTTGGATTTCAAAACATTAATAAACTATTTGAATTGCTTAAAAAAACTAATCTTGCTAGATACGTTACCTTTGATCCTTCAATAATTCGTGGATTTGATTACAGCGACGGTCTTGTATATGAAGTCTTCGATAAAAACCCAAATAATCGTCGTTCCCTATTTGGCGGTGAGCGCTTTGACAGACTCATCGAAATTTTTGGTAACTACAAACTTGAAGCAACAGGATTTGCCATGGGCGACATTACCCTACTTGAGTTCTTAAAAAACTGGAACTTATTGCCAGAACTAATAAACTCCGAAACCGAATATTTGGTTTCCGTTTGGCCAACGGCCGATAAAAATAGCACATCCTACTACGAAGCTTCCTATGAGGTAGCCAAAGCTTTACGCAACAAAGGCAAGAATGTCACACTTTGGACAGGATCTGAGACAAGACTTGATAAACAATTAAAATACGCTGATAAAAAGAACATAAAATACGTAATAATGATTGGCGAAAACGAACTTAAAGCAGGTCAAGTTACAATAAAAGACTTAACAAGCCAAAAACAGGAAACAAAGTCTTTAGAAAATTTTCTGTCCGATATAGAATAACTTAATGTTTGCATTTGCCCCCAAACTGCCCAAAAAAGTACTTTACGCCCAACTAGCGTTATTGATAGCCAATTTTATTTGGGGAGCTGCAGGACCTGTAATAAAGCTCACGCTCGAATATATTCCACCTTTTACCTTTCTATTCTTAAGATTTTTACTCGTCGGAATTATTTTGCTGCCCTACGCCGTATATAAATTACATCGCGAGCCGGTAGATAGAAAAGATATTTTTAATTTTGTATTACTCGGATTATTTTCACAAAGTTCGATTGCTTTAGTATTTGTAGCTTTAAAGTACACAACGGTATTGGATTACACAATTATCTCGGTATTAGGATCGGTTTTATCGGTGTATGCCGGTCATTATTTTTATAAAGAAAAAGTTAGCCGCCAAATGACAATAGGACTAATTATCGCTTCTATTGGAACACTATTTATTATTTTAGAACCAGCTTTTGCCGACAACGCCAGTAATATAGCTATATCCAGTAGAATTTTTGGAAATGCATTAGGTTTAATTTATGGTTTAGCATGGTTGATATACGTAATATGGTCAAAATTCAGCATGGGCGAACGTTCTAAAATTTTAAAGAAATCCCTAAGTTTTGTGCATATAAAACCAATGGTTCGTAAATACTCACCAAGTTTAATTGTTACACTTTCGTTTTATGTTGGAATCGTTACACTTTTACCTTTTGCAGTGCTTGAACGAATGTCAACTAACGGTTACCCGAATTTCGATTTGTTTGCTTTAAACCCTACGGCGGTTTTTGGATTACTGTTTATGGTTATTTTTTCATCCATAATCGCATACATGCTATCCCAGTGGGCGTTTGAATACGCAAAGGTAGCTGACACGGCTATTTATTCTTATCTTTCAACGATATTTACATTCCCATTTGCCTTTTGGCTACTTGGTGAAGTGCCAAACAAATATATGCTCGTTGGAGCCGCGTTTATCGCTTTGGGCGTAATACTCGCCGAGTGTGCACCTAATCACGACTAAATACATAACCTACAAGAAACAGCGAAACTTGACCCTATAGGTTACACCTGTTAAAATTCTTGTAATTTTCATAAACCATCAATAGAAAAAGGAGAAGAGCTATGAAACTGAATTTTCGGATTTATATACTTTTGGTAATCCTGGCTAGCATGCTCTTGAGCGGTTGCCTACCTAGCACTAAGACCGGAGCAAAATTAACTGGTCCAGGCTGGCAGTCGGTCACCAAGATCATATCGCCTAAGGGTATCGAGGTAAAGGCCACACAAGACACAACGTGGACCCCTAAACCGTACGAGTCGAAGTTCGGAGAGCTGCCCATGCCAAATGAAACAACATCGCGCTGGGTATATTTTAAGGACTCCAGCTACTCGTATGCCATGAACGTGGAAGATGAGAAAGAATGGCTTTCATACCAAGACAAAATCGACAAGTGCTATACGTTCTACTACAACACGGACATGCGCTCTGGCGAAAAAACGGTAGTAAAGTCCTCATTAAAGGACGTACCGTGCGACAAGTGATCCACTAAACCCTCGAAGAAAACAAAAAATTCTCCGAGGGCTTTCTTTTCCTATATACAGCGGCACTAAAGCCTATCCAACGCTTGTAATAATAAAAAAATACTGGTATACTGCCATTCGTATGAAAAGTAATATTCATCCAAAAGTAAATATGGAAACCGTAGTCACATGTGCTTGTGGCAACAAATTTACAACAATCTCAACACTACCAGCTATTTCGGTAGAAATTTGTAGTGCTTGCCATCCTTTTTATACAGGACAAAGAAGATTCGTAGACACCGAAAGAAGAATCGACAAGTTTAACAAGAAATTCTTGGTTGCCGAAGAAAAGAAAAAAGAAAACATTGCCGCTAAAAAAGCTAAAGAAGTCAGAAATCAAAGAATTCCAGAACCAAAAACTCAAGACCTTAAAGAATTGTTAAAACAAACCGAAAAAACTGAAGCTAATAATCAGTAGATGTCGAAGTTATTTTTTAATTCCCTCCTAAGTAATACACTTTAAATATGGATCAAACACTTTTGTACTTAAAAAACGAAATTCAAAGGCTTGATGTTGATATTTTATCGAATCAAAACCTTTTACAAACAAGTGATGATGCTGCGTTTAAGCAGTTGGTTGAGGAAGAAATCACCTCATTAAATAACCAAAAAGCCGAATTAGAAAAAACACTGAGTGATATTGAAAACGGAGTCAAAGAAGATGCCTCAGATAACGACAACGGAGAAAGCAACGTTAACGTAAACTTAACTACTATTGAAATTCGTGCAGGAACCGGTGGCGATGAAGCTGCCCTATTTGCTGCAGAACTCTACCGCATGTACGAGAGATATGCTGAAACTCACAACTGGAAAATGGAAGAAGTATTTAAATCAGAAAATGATGCAGGTGGAGTTAAAACAATCTCAGCAGAGTTACGAGGCAAGGACGTGTTCACATTACTAAGAAACGAGTCTGGCGTCCATAGAGTCCAAAGAGTGCCTGTAACAGAGTCTGGTGGCCGAATACACACATCAACTGCCACTATCGCGGTATTACCAAAACTGAAAAAAATTAATATTGAAATTCATCCTGATGATTTAATTTGGGAATTTTTTAGATCAGGCGGAAAAGGTGGCCAAAACGTAAACAAAGTCTCTACAGCCGTGCGTTTAATCCACAGACCAACAGGAGTTATTGTTGAATGCCAGGAAGAAAGATTTCAAGGAAAAAACCGCACAAAAGCTTTGGAGATACTAAGTTCACGTTTATACCAGGAAATGCAAACACAGCAGGTCAAAAACGTTGCCGATTTGCGCACAGGTCAGGTTGGAAACGGCGAACGTAACGAAAAAGTAAGAACATATAATTTTCCACAAGATCGTGTAACCGACCACAGAATAAACGAATCATGGCACGGTATCGGAATGATTATGAACGGTGATATAGATAAAATATTGCGCGCGTGCAGTTTAATAGGAACAGAAGGTCACGAAAATCAGTTAGCCGAGTAAAAAAGCAGCGTATAGGAAGTGCTGTGCGAACTAGTTTAGTTACCTGAAGCTTCGGCCAATGTAGCCTTTAACGTCATTTCCTTACCACTTCTATCAATAATCAACGTTATTGTGTCCCCTACTTTATATTTTGATAAAACCATAGACAACGTTGTTGATTCCGAAAGATTCACATCATTAAGTTTTTTAATAATATCCCCACTTTGTAACCCTGCTTTATCTGCGGGTGACTTTGCCAGTACCCTTGATACAAAAGCTCCTTCAGGCAATCTTTGCAGTGCCGCAATTTCTTTGCTAATCATGCTATACCCAACACCCAAAAACGGACGCACAATTTTTCCTGTTGCTAAATAACCGGCTAAGATTGGTTTTAAGTTATTAATTGGAATCGCAAAGTTAATATTCTCGGCGCTTGCTGTAGCAACATTGATACCTACTACTTCTCCTGCAGAGTTCAATAACGGACCACCTGAGTTTCCTGGGTTCAGCGATGCATCAGTTTGAATAGCATTTTCGTAAGTGTTTATATCCCCAGTTGGAGACGCGGCTTGAAGCTCACGAGCAACACCAGAAATGACTCCTTTGGTTACAGTATTATCAAATCGACCAAGAGCATTGCCAATTGCAATCGCTGTTTGTCCAACTTTTATGTTTTCTGAGTCTCCTAAAGTAACTGTTGGAAGATTTGTTGCATCAATTTTTAAAATGGCTAAATCTGAAACAGAATCTTGGTTAACAGTCTTAACGTTGTATGTAGTGCCATCTTTTAAAACTACGGCATATTGCCCACTGGTATCATAAACAACGTGACTATTGGTTACAATTAGACCATCCGAAGATACTATAAAACCTGTACCAATCCCCTGATTTGTAGAAGAAGGTCCGGAATATCTATTAAAACTAACTGTGCGAATAACAACAGAAACAACAGCTGGTGAAACTTTGTTTACAACATCAATCGTACTTGATTCCTCTTGAACAACCTCTTGGTTAGAGACTATGTTTGAACTTTTGTAGGGCGTACCTTTAACTAACGAAGTAAAACGATTCTCCATATTACTTACAAAACTTTTTATACTGTTATTGGCATTAGGATTAAAACGGAATGAAAGCAATCCGATAAGTGTGACAAAAAGTATTATCCAAAAGATTCCTACAATAGGTTTGTATTTCGTTTGCATAATAAAAATAAACTACTACTTTTATTTAGGATTGGCAAATTCCAGAACCTTATTTAACTGTGGATCAACGCCATTTTTAACATCCTCTGGAGTTATTTCGACAACAACATCAGGAGTCAATCCTACTTTATGAACCCAAATTTTGTCTGGTGTTAACCATTTAGCAATGGTGATATGAATACCGGAGCCATCTTTAAAATCTTGAGCATCCTGAACAGTACCTTTTCCAAATGATTTAACTCCAATCAACTTAGCATGAACTTCTGCACGCAATGCACCAGCAACAATTTCAGAAGCTGAAGCACTACCTTGATCGATTAATACATATACAGTAGGAACTTTCATAAAGCTTCCATATCTATTTGCCATAAGTGGAGTTTGCTTTCCGGCGGCATCTTCCTCCCAAAGCGCTGGTTTTCCGTTATAAAATTCTTCTATTATATGAACTGCTGACTGTAAATAACCTCCAGGATTTCCACGAACATCCACAACTACTGTATTAAGTTCAGACATTTGCATTGTGATATCAGAAACGGCTTTGTCCCATTCAACATTGGTTTTAGCACCAAAGCTACTGATACGAATATAGGCAACCCCATTTCCTTTGTCCTGCCACTTAACACTAGCAACCGATATAACACCACGAGTTATTTTAATATCACGCTCGGGATCATCACCGGTTTTTGCAGTTAATACAACAACTGTTCCAGCATCACCTCTAATTTTTCCTGCAGCCTCTGAAACAGTAATGCCTGCAGTAGTAACACCGTCTATTTTTAAAAGTTTATCTCCGGATTTAAGTCCCGCTGCTTTTGCAGGTGAACCATCAATTGGAGCAACAACCATAAGTTGTCCGTTATCCATACCAAGCTCAGCACCAATACCTTGATATTTTCCATTAAGGTCATCCCCTATCGTTTTGTTTACATGAGGCGGCAAAAAAGCGGTATATGGATCGCCTAATGAACCAACCATACCTACCATCGCGTTGTAATAAAGTTTATCTACAGTAGCTTTATTTTGATTTGCAATGGACGCATCCCAAACTTGCCAAAATTTACTAAAATCAACCTTAGTGCTGTAAGCAAGCTGGTTTTTTACGGCAAAAGAATATGGCTTCTTTATAGAAACATCAAAAATAATTCCCCTAACGCCAATGTAGTAACCTGCAAAGAATAGTCCAACGAAAAGTAAAATTGTTTTTAGAATTTTTTGGAACATTTTATATGTCATATTTATTTACTCTCAATCGCTGGTATAGTTGGCGATGGCGTAACTGAAGTTGTGCTTTGAGAACTTTCAGTGGAAATACTTTGTAAAGTTGGTGCAGTAGTTGCGTTAGGATCAGTAGTCGCGAAGTAAGCTTGAACACTCGTTATAGCGCCGTCCATCATTTTTTGAGGATCCACCGGACGTAATAAATAAGTTTGCGTAACCATATCCCAGACTTGCCAGAACAAAACGAAATCTTCAGTATTACTTCCTTTGACATCAGGTTGAGCTTTATTTAGAACTTCAATTTTTGGTGGATTCTTTTTTATCTGTGAGGCAAAACTTTTATTCCCATAAACGTAACCGCCAACTAAACAACCTATCGCCACAATTGGTATTAACGTAGCCAATAATATTGTTCTCAATGTTTTACGGAAATTTTTCATAACCAGACAAATATACGCGAAAAGCAGAACATTTGGAATAGTAGTTTTGCTGATTAAAGAGCGTGACGATCAGTGTAGGGTAAAAGTCCCATGAATCTAGCTTTTTTAATTTCTTTAGAAACTAATCTTTGAAATTTTGAGCTTAATCCACTGTATTTTTGTGGCAAAACCTTACCACGATCACTAATGAATCTTCTTAATACCAAAACTTCTTTGTAGTCAGGTGTAGTACCTGTTTGTGCAAAGTGATCACCAACATTTTTAGCTGGTCTTGGTCTGTTTGTTCTATTTTGTGGTTTTCTTTTTTGTATTGCCATATTTTTTTCCTAAAAACGATTCCCGCCTCCGGCCCGAAGCCGAAGGCTTGAATCTAATGTCTTTCTAGTTTATTTAGAAGTATCTAAATCTCCTAAATCAATATCATCTAAGTTAATTTCATCTGACGAGGATGAAGTGGTAGTTTCGGTTCCGCCCATTTCTTCTGTTTCACCGTCCATGCCTGCTTCGTCGGTACCGTCTCTCTTAGTTGTTAAGAGAATCATGTCATCGATAACGATTTCAGTCTTATATCTCTTTTTACCATCTTCGCCAACCCAATCTCTGGTTTGGAGTCTTCCTTCAACGTAAACCTTAACACCTTTTTTAAGTAATTGACCGCAAATTTCTGCCAATTTGTTCCATGCAACAACATTGTGAAAATCAACTGACTGCTTTTTTTCACCTTGTGTGACCCATTCTCTGTTGGTGGCCACTACAAAACTTGCTACTGCATTTCCCTGAGGAGTATATCGCATCTCAGGATCGCGTGTGAGGTTTCCTATGAGTAGTACCTTGTTAAGGTTTCTTGACGCCATATGTTTTAAAATACCCTCCCGGCATTAAGCCGTAATTAAATATCTCACCAAACCATCTAATAATTTCAATTTAGTCTTTAATTTCGCCATAGAAGCTGGATCAAGTTCAAAGTTAACTACGTCATAGTAGCCTTCTTTTTCTTTATCTAGTTCATAAGCAAATTTTCTTTTTCCCCAAAAGTTAGCTTTAGAAATTGTGCCACCTAATACGGTAACAGCTTCTTGGACCTTTGTAGAAAGATCTTTAGCGGCTTGATCGCCGAGGTTGCTTTTATATATAGTCATTATTTCGTAATTTTTCATAAACGTTTTTTTTGTTTTGCCTGACAGTCACATTATGCTTTATCAAAAAGTAACTGTCCATTAGACATAATCTAGTGGCAATAGATTCCCCAAAACCAATGAATAGTACAGAAAATGTAGCATAAATGCAAGCGTTTGGTCAAACTAATTTTACACGCTTGTTATACACTAAAGTTGAACTCTACCACATCCCCGTCTTTCATTGTGTACTGTTTGCCTTCTAAGCGTATTAAACCTTGTTCCTTGGCTTTTTTCAAGCTCTCTACTGAACAAAGAGTTTCATAATTAATAATTTCAGCCGATATAAAGCCTCTTTCAAAGTCAGTATGTATCTTTCCTGCCGCTTGTGGCGCCTTTGATCCTTTTTCATAAGTCCAAGCGCGAACTTCCTTTGGGCCCATGGTTAAGAATGTTTCAAGTCCCAAAATCTCGTAACCCTTTTTAATAAGTAAATCTAAGCCTGTTGATTCAATCCCTGCTGCTTCCATGTAACTTTTGCGCTCTTCCGGTTCAAATTCGGCTAATTCTGACTCAATTTTTGCAGAAATCCTTAGTTGATTCTGCGCGGGTATGCCTATGTTTTGGGTAAGTTCTTCTCCCGATTTTCCCTCATCTACGTTCAAAACATAAATCATAGACTTGAGTGTAAGCAAATTTAAATCTTTAACGAGGTATTTTTCATCTTCGGTTAGTGGAACTTCTTTAGCCAACGTACCTTCGTCTAAAGTTGCCTTTAATCTGCGGTAAATGTCTAACTTTGTCATATCGTCCTTGGATTTAGCCACTTTTGATTCTCTTTCAAGGTTCTGAAGCTTCTTGTCCAAAGATTGTAGATCGGCCAGTATAAGTTCCGTATTTATAATTTCGATATCAGACTTAGGTTCTGTAGCACCAGCACGAATAACGTTCTCATCCGTAAATGCACGCACAACCTGAACAATAGCGTCACACTCACGTATATGACCCAAAAACTCGTTTCCTAAACCTTCTCCTTGAGAAGCACCCTTAACAAGTCCGGCAATATCATAAAAACGAATAAGTGCCGGTGTAATTTTTTCTGGAACTTCCCTAGTTCCCGCAGTACGTCCACAATCATTTTGAACAAAACGAGCTAATGTTTGTAAACGCTCATCAGGAACATCAACAATACCAACATTAGGCTCAATGGTGGCAAAAGGATAATTAGCCGCGAGTGCAGCTTGGCGTTTAAGTAGTGCGTTAAATAGTGTGGATTTTCCAACGTTTGGTAGTCCGACGATTCCGATTGATAGCATGGGGTGATTTTACCAGCAAAGCTGGTCGGCCGCTATATCTAATAATAGCCGTGAAAACAAAAAAGCCCGGACATGTTGTGTTTAAGTTAATCGGTCCTACCTTCCGATTAACACACAAATATTCGGGCTTTTCTGCGCTCAAAATGGTTGAGCACTAGCACTACATATAGTTAGAACTAAGGAGGTATTTGGTGCTGTAAAGCTTCCAGGTACCTCCCTATTGCTATATTAGGATTTCAATTGATCGAGTGTATTAATTAGCCTCTTAATCACCTGAAACTCTTTTAGCAGAACTAACGCAGTACGTCTCGAATAATATTCACCTTCAATAATATCGTTGGAAATCAACGCCATAATGGTTTGCCTGTCGTATATGGGCATAACATTAGGAGTTTTGCGAGGATGCGTCTTTATCCAAGTATTGCGTATGAAGGCATTAACTTCTTTGACTATTTCTCGGGGACGCACATACTCCGGTTCTTGTTCACATCCGTCATACCACGACTCTATGTATGGAGACGAAAAGAAGATATTCCGCCTAATAATATCGTCATCTGTTGCGATAAACGAATCAACCACAACGATTTCCTTTGTGGCCACGATTGCCGGCCAATTCATAAAGAAATCAAAAAGTACATCAGCGCCCGGAAAGCCTCGCTTAAATTCGGAGTCAATGGGAAAAGCAGCTAGTCCTTCTTCCTGGTTTAATACCAATACATCGCAATATGCCATGGCTTCACCATCGTAAGGCATTGTGTTTACTGTAAATCCTTTCGGGTTATGCATTAGGTCTCTGATAGGAACTTTATACTCAATCCGCGTTTCCTTAAGCGCCTTTTTTAATCCCTTGCTAATTAATCCTGACATAATTCCTCTCCTTTTTAATACAATGCCCTAATCTTGGACAAGGTTAACTTTCATTTAAATTTCCCGTAATAGCTCTATGTTCTTAGAACAACATCGGGGAATTCAATATTAAAGAACTAAGGAGGTAATTGGTGCTGTTAAGCTTCCAAGTACCTCCCTGTTAGATAAAAATTATTTATATAGCTCTTCTCGCAGTTCCTTAATCAAGAGACGGCATTCTTCAATAAGAAGCGGCTGCTGTAAATCAAGGTGCAACGTGCAATAGCCATTTAGGTGACCGTGCTCAAAATCATATAACAGGTCCCCCACTACTGAAACAAATTGACCTAAAGGTGAGTTCCAACCACCGTCGTGCGGCTCTAGGGTAGCCATAATTTCTTGGTCAGTACCAGTTAAACCCAGCAGCTCGAAAGTTTTCAAGCTCCACACGGAAGATGGGTAAGAAGGCGTCCTCCACCAAAAGGCATCCGCGGATGATACCGTATCCTTCTTGGTAATACCTTCTCCCAACGTTGTCACATAGCTAAGTGGCAATTCCTTATTAGGATCGGGCAAGGACATTGGAGTAACAGGTAGTATAGACATTTCTTTACCAATGGATGCAAAAAGTCCTTTGATAACTTCCATACCTTCGAACCAATTCCAATAAAGGCAGGTACGTACAACGCCCATTTCATAAGCATGCGCTACTACGTAGGCGTGCATTGGAAGCTCTGCGGGCATGATCACAATTCCCAACCTAGAAAGAATACCATCCTCCTGAGACGGAATCTCATAAACAATAACATCTTCGGCCAAAACCGGTTTATCATTGAAAGCGGTTATTTTGGCGCCAAAAGGGAGACTTTGAAATTCAATCCTCCGCTGTCCATCATCAAATAGAGTCCAAATGTTTCCTGACATTATATTTATCTCCTTACATCATTTTGTTTATAGAATATTTTGGTTTTTATAGCAGTTTAGAATTTATTAGTTCAAAAAGTCCAAAGCGCGAGCCTAGGGTCCAGTTTTTTACAAGCTTCGGCCGCAGCGTTTATCAAAGCCATTTCTTCGGTCAGCACAAATGCGACTTCGCGTGATCCACTTCCACCCCGGACGACATTTTCTCGAAAGAGAAATCCTCGGAGGTTCAGCTCCCAAATTGGAGTTATTTGAGGCATATCATCCCTTGGATGACTTCGTATCCAAGCGTATTGGATTACCGTATATACCGCTTGAGCCAATTCTTTTGCCTGACCATTATCAAACTTTCCTCCTATATATAGGTTGGAAATACTTACATGCCTTACAACAGGACCAAATTCAGGTATTTCGAATTCATCCTTAACAAATATTGTTCCATCTTTTATCGCAGGCCAGCTCATAAGAAAGGTAGCGTCTACAAAATCCTTCGAAAGATTAGTAAAACCTTCCTCCTGATTCAGGACATACACCAGAGCTTGTTCCACGTCTGTTCCAGCCACCTTAGTAACGGTAAACGCTTTCAGGTCACGAAGCAAATCAGCAACAGGAACTTCTACTTCCCGAACCGTTGCTTCCAAAGCCGCAAACAATTTAGAACTTATTGTTGCTTTCATTTATGTTTCTCCTTTTTTAATACAATGCCCTAATCTTGGACAAGGTTAACTTTCATTTAAATTTCCCGTAATAGCTCTATGTTCTTAGAACAACATCGGGGAATTCAATATTAATGAAAGAACTTAGGAGGTAATTGGCGCTGTTAAGCTTCCAAGTACCTCCTTGTTAAATAAAGATTATGAAAAAAACTGTGAAACTGGTGGTAATTGTGAAAAGTCGGAATTATTGTTTCCGGCTATGACACACTCCCAATTACCAAAATAATTATTTGGTGCAGGTGCCTGGTCCATGAAAGGCTTTTTTCCATTACGATCATCGGAAATACAACCCCCGACCCTATCGTCATCACACCACACTCCTTGGTAAAAAATTTCACCTGGTTTAACCTTAAATTGACTAATTAACCAGGTGTCCCTCTCTTCAACCAGCCCGATAACCGCGGAGATAGAATTCGGGAAAAAAGCTGCTTCATAGCAGTCGTCGTCGTTTTCCCTCAAACCCCCGCCCCACGTCTGAACGCTTGCAACATGGGCATTTCTTGTTTTTATCTGTTTTACTAACATAACACTCTCCTTTTTCATTTGGTTTCATTTCTATATTGATTACTTCCCATACCAACCCTCAAACCCGCAAATACTAACTGCAAGTTAAAAGCTGCTACGGAGCCACAACTCAGGGAGAAAAACACGCTAAGGCTTAATCCAAAACATGCTTCACTCCCCTGTTGTCAAAATCTAAAATTCTGATAATTAGTATTCGATTTTCAACGTACTCTCCTTCTAATTGTCTTGACACACTTTGTCATAGGCAAAAATCTATCTGTAATGGTCGGTAGACCCTGTTAAACTCTCTCCCTTTTTGTTGGACAGCATATTGCTTCCGATTTGGGTATTAACAGTATTTCCGTACCTTACAGGTAGGTTTCTGGCTAAGAACAATATGAGGAAAAAAATAAAGCCGAGATCTGAGGAAAATACGCTACAGCATTACGCTTTATAGCTTCTCACCAAATCTCGGCCTTTTTAATTGCACTATATTTATTCTATTAGGCTTGAGACGTTAGGTTCTCTCCTTAAATAAACGGTTTCTATATTTAGTTTTGAATGTACTCTGCTTCAACCTTCTAAAACCATTGTACCCTATAGTTCATGTCCTGTCAAGTCACTTTGATAACATTTCCTGCGAGCACTCAGGGGTATTTCCCTTTTTTTACTTAACACATATTACTACGGGTTACAGGATACGTCAAATTGTTTTGACAATTAACATGTTGACACAGTATTAGAACTTTGCTACGTTTATATTAGTTATGTATTCAAAAACTCTCAAAGAATCAGGGCTAAAAGATAAAGAAGCAATTGTTTATGACATCTTGCTCGAACAGGGCATTTTGCCAGTCTTAGATATTATTAAAAAATCTGGATTGAAAAGAGGAATTGTTTATAAAACTCTGTATGATCTTCAAAATAAAGGACTTGCCTCTCAATTAAAAATTAAAAAGAAGCTTCACTTCCGTGCCGAACATCCTTACAAACTTTCAGAACTCGTAGAGGAACAGTTAAAAGAAGCTCAAAACCACCAACTAACTCTGCAGACTTACCTACCCCAGCTAATTACGGCATTCAAAACAACTGATAATAAACCCGGTGTGAAGATATATGAAGGAATCAATGGCATTAAAGAGGTCTACAACGACACTCTTAAAGAGGGTAAAGAGATTTGGGCGATTCTACAAACATCAGAGGTTGATCCAAAGGTGTATGAATGGCTTTCGCACACATATGGAAAGGAAAGAGCTGTGGCTAACATTTGGGCTAAAGTTATCGTTGCAGAGGACGCAAAAACCAAAACATATATCAGTAAAAATGAAAAGGAAAAGCGTGAAACAAGAGTTGTACCAAAAGAGAAGTTCCCTATTGGTATTGAAGTAGACATTTATAGCAGTAAAGTCGCATTCATTAACTTTCACAAAGATGGCGACTTAGTGGGAATTATAGTTCAAAACGACCTTATTGCCAATACAATGAGAGCAATGTTTACTTTGGCTTGGGAAAAAGCAGACGATTATACTAAAACCAATCATTCATAAGATGGCCATTCAGACCTCAAGTTCAATCTGCCGCCTTTGTTATCAACCCAAACCGCTGGACCTTTTCGCTTTTTGAACAAATCCTCTAGGTATGGAGAACTATGGAGAGAACCTGTTGTATCCAAACCAAACAATAGCGCTTGTCCTATTGTCATGCCCCAAGATTCCACAAACATGTTGTAATCTACATCGAAATCGAACATACCTAACTTTGCCATGGAATTCCATAACTCCTCTCTGGAGATGTCTCCGGAAAGCCAGTTTTGATCTTTTGCCAGTGTGAAATAAAGGTCGGTCATATCCTCGTCAGGTCTTGGATCTACCTCTCTATTAATTTGAACAAGACCAAATAGTCGACAATAAATAGCTAATTGCTCTTCTGATATAGCCATCCTATTAAATTTTACTTTGCCGGGGCCATCAAAAATAATATGACTCTCTTTATCGGTTATATCTAAATTTTCACGCAAATTAGTTCTAAAAGCATCATCGCGTTCTTTATAAACACCGGAATTAATATCGGGTAAATCCATATAAAGCATTGCTCTGTAATGGGAAACCCTCCTAAATTCATCAAATAAACCAAACCATTCCGCCGCAGTACGATCATGTAAAAAAGACCTCTCTGTAGTGAAACAAACATCAATAGCTTTATTCATATTTGTGTAATCAGCCGTAGCAAGGGGTATGTTATGCCAACTACCACGGAGTATCCCAAAATCCTCACTGGGACGCTTTTCCAATGCATAACGTATATTTTTTGGGTCGTATTCTAATGCCGAACAATTTTTATAGCCACGTATAAAAAGTTCTCGGGAAACGCGGGCATTGCCTGCACCTGTGTCCAGTATTACTACTTCTGTTTGTTCCTTGGCTGGAGCTGTGGAAGCAAATTTTACTACATGCCCGTCAACAGTACTGTACTCAGCACCTTCAGCAAATAACCTAGCAACTGCTTCCAATCTTGTTGCTTCTTTAGCTGTAAGTTCAGGTCTATCTAGAGCGGCATAATCAACAACGTCATAAACATTAGTCAACTTTTCCATAGGTGCTAAAACATTTTCACCTTCAATCAAGGAATAAAGGTTAATTAAATCTTTGATATATGATTCTTCTTTATTGTTACCAGTACGACTTAAAGCATGTATCTTGTTAGACAAAGTATCAACAGTGCTAATTGGCCCAAAGACCTTTACGAATTCTTTCAACACTACCCTTCTTCCGTCCGAAGAAAGATTTTCGTCTAGTAATACGCTTGTAGCATCTTCGTAAGGACTTGGAAAATCACCTAAATTGAATCGGGAATCTGAAGGTACTCTTGAGAAAGCAAAATGTTCTAATATGGTACCCAACTGAGCGCTATTTCCTTGTTCAGCAAGATCGACTGCAGCTGAGCATAAGAGTTGATTTATTTCGAATTTTGTATATTCGTAACTATAGCGTGACCGCGAATATGTGTTTTCATCCTCGTTTGGGTTGGATCTAAAGAAATTTCTTTTTGCTAACCAACCTTCTTGCATCAGATAGTTAGTTAAGTTTTCCTTTTCCTGGAAATCTGGGTTTTTAATTAATTCTTGTAAGGTTCTTATACCGTCGGGTACATCTCCACTACCAGAAAAGAAATCTTGTGCTAGTGTATCGAAGTTAACACCTAAAACTGTACGCAAATGTGCTTTCTGCTCAACTGCTAAGTCATCCCATTGTTCCTTTATTGGCGAGTAAAAATACTGATGAGGACGAGAGTCCAAGTAAAAGTAAGTTTCGTTCGCGTTGTTCCATGTATCCAAAATAACGCCCAAATCGCGTATGTCTCTTTTAGGAATATCCTCAATATCTAAGTCGTTGGAAAAACCAACTTTAATGCCCGATGGATATGTTGCGGATAATCTCTGAAAAGCATGGTTTGCCTGAGAAAACGATTCCCTATCAATATTTAAGTCTATGTTTAGCTCATTTGAGATGTGTTCATCGGAAATAACACTTACTTGAGGGGGTGCAAAATCAGTTGCCGTATTTTCTGGTATATCTAATTTAATTTTGGGGGATTCTATTGCCTCGGGCCATAGCTGTTGTTCTAAAGGTATTTCCGGAGTAAATTCTTCGGTTGGTAATTCAGCGGACAATAACATAGCTATATGATATACCGGCCCAAACTTATATGAAACAAAAAAAACCCGCCATAATTTCTTATCGCGGGTTCACTAACACTTTATTTCTTATTACTACTCGTTCGGCTTCTCAAAACGCGAGAAAATCGATTCCAAAACAGTTTGCAGTTTTTGGAAGATTTTAACGGGGCTTTGTTTCTGCCGAACTAAATTCTCTACGGTCGCATATTTCACAAAATTTTCTTCATCTTTTTCTTGAGGTTTATCGTCCATCAACGCCTCCATCTAAAACATTTTTTCGGCTTTGTAGAGCCTTTCTTAAAGAATACCCAATAACTCCTTCTAAGTTGTCAGGCAGTATTATATCAAATGAATGAGCTTTTTCCGAATTTGCCTCCACTTCCAGCCTATTTTTAGGTCGCACAATTTCTTCGGTTGTTAATGACGTTCTCAGATGGGTACCTGCCAATATGCCAAGTAAGTCTTTTGAAGTACCATCTTTAGCATAACCAAAGTGACAATCCCCGCCTTCGGCAACCCATAAGTAAGGAATGCGAATACTTACGCCTGGAATTCCCGTTTCTTTTACAAAATGACTATTTGGAAAGTCTTTAGAGGAATCATCACCATCTGTTTCGATATTATAAGCGCTACTATCAGGAATTTTTGCTGTGGGTACTGTAACAAAGCAAGCTACTGCTTCCGATCCGCGTGCGTTTTGCAGATAGCCACTTATTTTAGTTATAGTTTCTGGTCGAGTATCACTTTTATTTTCAGCAGTCTTTTTTGCGTTGTCATGAACAATCCACGCGTCCATACTGGTATCGTCAAATTCAGCTTTTACATCAATAACTACGAGTGGTTGTTCTACACCACCAACATCACCTGTAATAACCAAGTCGGCTATCCCCATTGCATCAACTGCAGCAGTGGCTTGTTGCACTCTCAAATGTTTAATGCCAAGAGATTTTGCTGTTTCATTTAAATTTATGCTGTACTTTAAGACACTTTCAACAGCTATTGCGGACAAAACTTCCCCGCGTATCCCTGCACGACGTCCACGGTTTATTCTGACATTGTCACTTAGATCATCCATAAGTGCTGATTGCTCGTCGTTAGAAAAATCAGGCATATGCTTGGCATACGCAGAAATACTGTCACCTAATTTTTTTCCAGCAACCATAACATGTTCGAAATCTTGAGGATACTGCCATCCGAAATCGGCAACTTCTTTAAGTAGCTCACATCTAAGATTTATAAAGTCTTGATTTTCCATAGAAGTAAAAACATGGAAAGAATCCCTTGGGCGACTCATATCGCCTAACGTTAGTAACAAGTGTAATGATGCAATGCTGTTCTTTTCTTGTTCTGCGAGTTGTTCGGAATCCAAAATTAGTGCCACAGCCGATTGTCGTGCAAAAAATGATAATTCTCTGGCCTGACCCAAAGCTTCCTTTACAGGCTTTCCTTCGTCACACAGTTTATGAAAGTAGCTAGGAACTAAAGAGGTTTCAATAGTTTCTAAACATGTCGAGAAATTAGCCATAGAAGGCTTTTTAAAAGCGTCAGAAGGCATAAAATCAGAGCGAAACCATGTGTTCAACGGGGTTCTAATATCTTTCCAATCGGCTTCAAAATTTGATTTATAGGAACTTGCGACCTCTTGCAATGAAGTAATCGCGTCCGAAGTAGTATCAGGTGCGGATTCTAAAGTAAGGGCAGAAGGCAGCATAAAAACTTACATCTTCCTCTTCAACCTATACGTACCACTTGGAATATCTTCAATATCATAACCGGCTTCAATAATTTGCTTGCGCAACTGATCCGCTTTGTCCCAAATCCCGGCCTTACGATATTCTTGACGTGTCTTAGCAATGTCAACGATATGCTGCGGAGTGTCATAAACTAAATGGCCTTTAATATCTAAGCCTAAAACCTCGTCCATAACCATTAATGTTGCAAATTTTTCCTGCTCAGATGTTTCACTCTTTAACAATTCCCAAACAACAGCCAAGGCTTCCGGCATGTTTACATCATTACTTACGCTTGCAGCGAATTTGTTTACAAAATCATGTGAAGGTTTTGTTTGATCGTCGTGTTTGTAACTACGAGCTAAGTCGTATATCTTTTTAAGGGCATTCTGAGCTGATGTAATGGCCTCCCAAGTGAAGTTTAGCTGATTTCTGTAATGAGTTGTCATGTACAAATATCTAAGAGCCATAGGGTCAAAACCACGCTTCTCAAGATCGGATAAAAGATACCCTGTTCCCCCGGATTTACTCATACGTCCACCATCAACCATCATGAATGCTGAATGAATCCAATATCTAACAAATTTCTTTTCGGTAGCGCACTCACTTTGAGCAATTTCATTTTGGTGATGAATCATACGTAGATCTTCGCCACCAACGTGAACATCAATAGTGCTACCAAGTTCGGACAATGCCATAGCTGAGCACTCTAAATGCCAACCTGGAAAACCTGTTCCCCATGGGGATTTCCACTCTTGGCTTCTATTTTCGTAAGGAGATGACAACTTCCACAAAGCAAAGTCTGTGGCATTCTTTTTTTCAGGGTTAATTTCAACACGTGCGCCTTCTAAAACGTTATCTGCCTTCATTCCTGATAATTGGCCATAACTTTCGAATTTTGACGTATCAAAATAAATTCCGTCAGATGTTTGATATGTAAAACCTTTCTTCTCTAATACCTCAACCAAAGCTATTTGCTGTTCAATGTATTCGGTGGCCTTTGTAAATTTATTTGGTCTTGTGAGATTTAATTTGTCATAGTCCTTCATAAATAGATCGGTGTAATATTTTGCTATTTCTGCAGCCGTTTTGCCTTCTTTTTTACTGGATTTTTCCATACGATCTTCACCAGTATCGGCATCACCAGAGTTGTCGCCAGTTAAATGGCCAACATCGGTTAAGTTCATAATGTATCTTATTGTATGGTTGTTAAATTTAAGAACACGGTATACAAGGTCTGATGTGGTATATGTCCTAAAGTTTCCTATATGTGCATCCAAGTAAACGGTTGGACCACAGCAATACATAGTCACAACTTCCGGATTAAGCGGTTTGAATTCTTCGACTTCTCTTGTTAATGAGTTATATAGTTTCATTACGAAAATAATAACACATGCTTGCAAGAGATCGCAGTAAAATCTTTAAAAAATGGGTACAAACTTAGCGAGTTACTTCGGACCGACCCTCTAAGGCACGGCTTAGAGTGATATCGTCCGCATATTCTATATCGCCTCCCACAGGGAGTCCGCGAGCAATACGAGTAATTTTTACCTGCGATTGATCGTAACCTTTTTCGCGTATCAGCTTTGAAAGGTACATCGCCGTCGACTCACCTTCCATGCTGGTATTTGTTGCTAAAATTAATTCTATTTTTTTAGGTTCATTTAAATTGTCGAATGACACATTATGAAGTTCGTTCCCGATACGCTCGATCAAATCTTTTATAAATAATTCTTCAGGACCAACATTATTTAAAGGATCGATGATGCCATGCAAAACATGATAAACACCTTTGAAACCGGTTTTATCCAAGGCGAATGCATCTAAAGGTCCGGAAACAACTGCTATTATGCTTTTGTTACGATTTGGATCATCGCACACAGAACAAACTTCAAACTCAGTAACATTTTTGCAAATTTTACATAGCTTAGTCCCCTTCTTTAAGTTAAGGAGTGATTCACTAAACTTTTGCAGCTCTTCTTCAGGAAAATGTAAAAGATAAAAAGTAAGGCGCTGCGCCGACTTTGGACCAATTCCCGGAAGTCGTTGAAATGAATCTATTAACTTTGATATAGGTGTTGGTAAACGCATTTGAGTATTATAAGGGTAAACCGCCATCAAATGCTAACATTAATGAATCCTTGTCTAAATTAACGCTAGCCGGAGCGATGTTATAGTCGGTTAAGTTACCCGTTTCACCTTTTCTTAAATTTTTCGGACGTTCCTCGTTTAATACACATTTAATTTTTATATCTAAACCAAACATTTCTTTTAATAAGCTCTCAATAAGTTTGCGATTGTTTGGCGCTTCTAAACGTTCTTTGTGGAAAGGAAAAAAAACTTCCATAACTAATGATTTTCCTTCAACGGCTTTTAGTTTGGCCTGTTTTAGCAAAGCAGCAATGGAATTATTAAGTTCTTTACTCTTACCCACTAGTTCTTTCCATTTTTCTTCGATTTGTTCAAGAGGAATTATATTTTCTTCTGCTTCATTTGAGACCCCTGTTGCAGGTTCTTCAGCTACAGAATCCGCTTCGTCGTCATCATCGAGCTCTTCTTGTTTTGAAATTACTTTTAAAACCTTTTTGGCAGCCAAAGGAATGGATTGATCAGAGGCAAGTTCGTCGTCATCAGAGTCAGCTTTATCATCACTAACTGGCTTTTTAACTTCTTTTGGTTTATTTGGTAAAGGATTTGTTGGTGCAGATTTAGTCTCTACCCTATCCCCTGTACAAAGTTCTACAACAAACATTTCTAAAGGAAGTTGAGGAATAAACGAGCCTTTAATATTTTTTTGTGCGTCAATTAACTTGGTTAAAGCACTAAGTAACCAGCGAACATCCACAAGCTTAGCTTGTTCAGTTATTTTTTTACTTAACTCAGGGGTCGCCCCTACAACATCAAGCTCTACACCTGACTTAATAAACATTAGTTCTCGCAAATACTTTAGCAGTTCGGAACTCCAGACTGTTAAATCCACACCTTCTTCAAAAATAGCGTCAAGCAAATGTAGTGCTGATTTGGCATCCTTGGAAAGTAAGTTATCGGTGAACTCAATTAAGCTTTCCTTGGAACTCGAACTTAAAAATGTATCAGCGGAAACGCCGCCTTCAGCTATCTGTTGCAATAAGGTTTCCGCGTCTCTAAAACCACCAACGGATGCGCTGGCAATCTTAGCTAAATCTTCATCAGAGATTTTAAGCTTTTCACTTTTAACTATTTTTTTAAGTTTTTCAACTATTTGGGTAATTGTTGCACGCTTTATTCTAAATACCTGGCAACGTGATTTTATTGTATCCGGAACTTTATGGAACTCGGTAGTACAAAGAATAAACACTACATTAGCAGGTGGTTCTTCCAAGGTTTTTAACAAAGCATTAAAAGCTTCAGAAGTTAGCATGTGAACTTCATCAATGATATAAACCTTTGTTTTGCCTGCAGTAGGAGCAAGTTTTACTCTACTCTTGAGTTCGCGAATATCATCTATACCTCTGTTACTGGCGGCATCTATCTCAATAAGGTCTACGAAAGATCCGTTTTGAATAGCAATGCAGTTTTCACACTCATCGCAAGGATCTCCATCTTTTGTAACGTTTGTGCAGTTTAGTGCCTTCGCCAGCACACGAGCCGTAGTTGTTTTACCAGTTCCACGTGGCCCTACCAACAAATAAGCGTGAACGGTTTTGCCGGTTTTTACCTGTGTCGCCAGCATATCCGCAGCTTCGTTTGGTCTGGTGATTTCACTAAATTTTTGAGGGCGGTATTTAGTATAGAACATAAGTTACTTTTTTTAGTATAATGCAGAAACAGTTTGATACAACCAATTTAGGTTGCGTTAAATATCCTCATCAGAACAGTCAAAAAAGGAGATGGATCATGGCTGGACAAAAGAGATCGGTACAAGAATGCTGGGATTGCGGAACGAACGACACCAGAGAAATACTTCTGGCAAATGCAAATATCATGGAAGCCGTGGATATTGCACTAACATTCGCAGAATTACCACGTCGCATCCAGAATGTTCTGCGAGAGAGTTATAAGAAAGAATAGCAATGCAAAAGGGCGCTGATACAAAAACTCCGCCCTTTTTTCCTAAACAGCCGCGTTAACGAAATCCTCTATCATCTTTAATACGCCCACATCTTTACGTAACTCAACCAACTCAGAATCAGCAAAGTTATCTAGTACATACACATCAACAGGAATATTATTATTTTCAGGTCTCCCTACCCCAACACGCAATCTCCAAAAATCTTTAGTACCTATTTCATTAATAATATCTTCTACACCATGATGTCCTGCGGCTCCTGAACCGATTTGCTTACGTATTGTCCCTTGAGGTAAGTCAACATCATCGTGGACTACTAAAAGGTCTGAGGGCTTAATTTTGTAATAATTAAGGGCCTTGGACACTGCCTTACCGGAGTTATTCATAAATGTTTGAGGCTTAAGTAAGATAAAGTTTTCACTAACACATATTTCGGCGTCAAACTTAGGCGCTGGTTCCCAATGCAAGCCACGTGCTTCATGAAAGTCATTAATTAATATAAAGCCGACGTTATGGCGGGTTTTTTCGTATTTTTGTGTGGGATTTCCAAGACCAACGATAAGTTTCATAGGTTTAGTATAACGCCTACGCCGAGTTGCGACCAGCCTAAGCTACCAGTAGAGCTTAATGGTCATCACCGTCGTGGTGAATACCTAGCAAGTGCATGATTCCGTGAGCTGTAAGTTCTGAAATTTCTTCTTCTATAGTGTTACCGAACTCCCCTGCTTGTCGTGCCGCTTGTTCTTTATTAACAACAACATCTCCTAAGTAAAATGTGCCATCTTCAGAAGTTTCATTTATGTTAAAGGATAAAACGTCGGTAGCGTAATCTTTTTGGCGATAATCCTTGTTTAGACTCTGAATTTCTTTATCGTCGGTGATAGTTATCGATATAAAGATCTTTTTGTTGTCTAAAGGTGATTTATTTTCCATTTTTTTGAAATTGAACAGGAGGATTAAGGTTTAATTCAAATGGGAAATATTTAGCTATTTCTTCATATATAACAAGTTCGGCTTTTTCTTTTTCCAACATATCGGCGCGATTGGCTTTTTCGTATAATTCTATAGCTTCTTTTCTATTCTTGATTTGTTTTCGCAATACTTTAAACACTTCTTCATCGGTTAACTTGATATTTTGTGGGCGCAACTCAATTTCCCTATTTTGAACTACGGAAAAGAAATACCTCAACACACTAACGTGTAGTGTGTCTCCGGCTTTATAATATTCAACAAGCTTTGATTTTAAATCGTCTAAAATCAACCTTTAATCCTTTCGAACTTAATTTTTCTTTCAAGTTCTTTAGATTTTTGTCTCTTAAGTTCACTTGGTTTTCTGTAATGAGATCTATCTTTAACCTCATCTAAGATACCGGCTCTTTGAACTTCCCGATTAAAACGTCTCAATGCTTGTTCAAGGCTTTCGCCATTTCTTACTTTAATTTTTGTCATTTTTATCAGTTGCAGTATTTAATTGTTAGCAATATATGCTAACGACTGCGAAAATCGCACCTCCAAACTTATTGTTAATTAGGGTACTTTGCAGTGGGTATTCTACCAAAGAAATCCCAATTCTGAAAGTACAATTAAGTATAGGCACATTTCAAGGGAATCTCCAAGTTTTCAGAACCCAGAATATATTACTATAACGGGTAATAAAATGGTTCGGGAAAATTATTGATGTACCAGGATATTACTTCAAAAACAGATCTTTAAGGCTTATAACAGCGACTAATGCTAACAAAAACAACATACCTATTTGGTGAACACGCGCTTCAATATTTGGGTTGATCTTCTTCTTTGTAACACCTTCAAACACAACAAACACTACGCGACCACCATCTAATGCCGGGAATGGCAATATATTCATAAATGCTAAACTCAAAGACATTAAAGCTACATAGTTAATCATATTCAGCACTACTCTACTTCCACTGTACTTTAGAATCCCGCCAACAATATTATAAATGCCAACCGGACCAGAAACACCTTCGGATACTGGTTGTATATCATGTGTAGCAACTGAAACACCTATTAGGTTCTTCATACCATTCATAGAATAGGATAAAACGTTATAAGACTGCATGAAGCCGGAAAACAATTTATCTATTGGGCTGGCGTAACTTACTGATACTGCTTTACTCAAGTAAACACCAATAATTGCGCTTCCGTTGCTATCTAATGTCGGAGTCGCTTTTACATCACGGGTAATATTTTTAGTAGGATCTTGTAAATCCAACATAGTGTAAGTCATTTCAGATCCGGCACCTTTTAAGTTAGCTGCACGAACATCGTTTATGTCTTTCACGCTAACTCCATTGATAGCTACTAGCGCTTCTCCAAGTTGCATGCCAGCTTTTTCGGCTGGGGAATCTTTAGCAACGTTAGACACTACGGTGCCAACAATATTTTGAGAACCAAATTTAAAATTGTAATCAAAGAACAAAGGCATGTAATCTGTTTTGAAACCTGTGGAAAAAAGATAAACGTAAAATAAAACCACGGCCAAAACAAAGTTCATAAATACACCGGCTATTAAAACTGCGAATCTTTGTAAAGGCGTTTTTGCTGCAAAACTATTTGGATCAATAACTGGGTCTTTTTTAAATTCCGATTCTTCGGTTGACACACCCTCTGTAACATCTTCACCGGTTAATTTAACAAAGCCACCAAAGGGAAGTAGGTTTAAAGAGTACAAAGTATCACCAAATTTTCTACCGAAAATTCTTGGAGGAAGTCCTAAACCAAATTCTTCAACTCTAATACCGTTTTTTCTTGCAACGATAAAGTGACCAAACTCATGTACCATTACCAATATGGATAAAGTGATTAAAAAGAGTACTAAAGTCATTAGGCTAAGTTACACCATTTAAATTAAATTGTCATTAACTCGTCGCGTTTTTCCTCACCTATCAACTCTGTTTCTTCAACAAAGGATTTGACGATTTTTTCAGTTTCTTCTTTTTGTCTAAATTTATCGTCCTCGCCTATTTCTTTGTTAGTAAAAGAAGCCTCAATATCCTTCATCGCATCCTGACGAATACCACGAATAACGGTTTTGCTCTCTTCAACTTTTGCAGAAACAAGTTTAGCAAGTTCTTTTCGACGATCTTCAGTTAGTGCTGGAACAGGAACTCGAATTCTATCAGAGTCATCAACTGGGTTTAAATTCAAAGCACTTTCACGAATTCCGTTGGAAATGGCTTTTAGCAATCCTTTGTCCCAAGGAACAACAACCAGGTTTTGAGTGTCTAGAAGGCTAATAGATCCAAGTTCACGAACTGTCATTTTAGTTCCATATGCTTCAACGGAAATTTCTTCCACTAACGCGGGTGATGCACGACCTGTACGAATCTGACTTAATTCACCTTTTAAAAAGTCTACTGATTTAGTTAATTTTGCTTTTAGTTCTGTGTTATTCATATGAGGAGATAATATCAAATTTTTTTGTGTTGTGGGAGAGTTTTAGACCACAAAAAAACGCCAATTGTATGCAGCAGCAACAACTGGCGTTTTCTCTTTATGTACTAGTAAAGTAGATTAGTCCTCGCCTACTTTGATCTTAACAAACTTACGAATTTCAATCTTTTCACCAACTTTAGCAATGACTTCATTAATTAAATCCTGAATCTTTTTACCAGGTTCCCTAATATAGTCATCGTTAGCTAGTTCTTCGACGTTTGCATAATCTCCGGCACTTACTTGCAACGCAATTTCTGAACAAAGTTTTTGAAAAGCTTCGGTTTTAGCAACAAAGTCAGTTTCGCAGGCAACATATACCAATGCGCCAACTTTTCCACCTGCGTGGATGTAAGAATGAATTAATCCATCTTTTGTAACACGATCAGACTTTTTAGCTGCTTTTGCACCAACTTTTTGCAGTAATTCTGCTTTTGCTTTTTCATAGTCTCCACCGACTGCATCCAAAGCTGCTTTAACTTCAATTACGCCTGCGCCTGTTTCTTCTCTTAAATTTTTAATGTCATTTACGTTTATTGCCATAATGTCTCCCATTAAAATTAATAAAGTTAAGCCTTTTTAGCTTTAGCTGCTGGTTTCTTTTTATCAGCAGTTTCTGTTTTTGCAGGTGCAACTTTATCGGCTGCAACAACAGCGTCTTTAACTGCAACTTCTTCTAATATCTTTTCATCTTTTTTGTTAACAACTTCAGTTACAACTGGGCTTTCAGTTCCGGTAATAACGGCTGGAGCGGCTGCAATTTTTTCAACAACTTTAGCTGGTTCTTTTGCTGCTAAAGCGGCTTCTTTAATTTTTCCAAATTCTTTGTAGCCTTCTTCAATAGCATCGGCGACAGCTTTAACTAATAAAGCGATTGATTTAATTGCGTCATCGTTTCCTGGAATAGGATAGTTTACTGTTGTTGGATCAGCATTTGTATCAACAATTGCTACAACCGGGATGTGTGAGTTTTTAGCTTCACGAATTGCAGTCTTTTCACGTTTTGGATCGATTACAAATAATACGTCTGGTGTGGCACGCATACTAATGATTCCACCGTAAGATGAATTCATTTTGTCAATTGAACGATCAATTAATAAACGCTCTTTTTTGGTGTATTTAACGAAATTACCTTCTTCACGATCTTTCATGTACTTAATAAGTTTATCTAAGTTCTTTTTTATGAAAGGAAAGTTGGTAATAGTTCCGCCAACCCATCGTTCCTTAACATACATTGCACCGCATCTTTTAGCTTCTAATTCGATAATATCTCGGGACTGTTTTTTAGTACCGACGAATACTACTTTTTTACCTTCTTTAGCAGCTTCAAACAAGAATTCACAAGCTTTACCTAACATCTTTTCGGACTGTTCAAGGTCGATTATGTGAATATCCTTAGCGGCAATATAAATATAAGGCTCCATTTTAGGGTGCCATCTACGAACTTGGTGACCGAAATGAACTCCGGCATCAAGCATTTCTTGAATTGTAGGTACTTTGTACTTAGCCATTTAATTTTATAGGGAAATAAGCGATGATAGCAGCAACTATATAAATGTAGTCGTGCAAAAAGATCGGTTGTTTCCCTCTTTTTCTTTAAAAACAAAATTACTATTGTTTTGCACCTGAGCCCAATAAATTGGGAGAGAGATTCAGGTCAAGCAGAAGATTAGCATAACTTGAGGATAATGACAATATATTGGTAACATCGGGGTTTTCGTCCGTAGAAGTAACAACATAAAGCTGGTAAAATCCTTGCATGATACTTTCAGACACACAAATTTTAGAAGAAATAAAAGCAGGAACTATTTTAATAGAACCTTTCGATATTAAAAACCTTGGTTCAAACTCTTACGATATTCACTTGGGCAAATGGCTAGCTACATATAAAGACCACGAACTCGATGCCAAAAAACATAATGAAATTGAATATATTGAACTAACAGATGAAGGATTTGTATTACAGCCTGGAACGCTTTATTTGGGCGTTACAGAAGAGTACACCGAAACCCACAAGCATGTTCCATTTTGCGAAGGAAAATCCAGCACCGGCCGTCTTGGTGTGAATATACACGCGACAGCAGGCAAGGGTGACGTGGGATATTGCAATACATGGACATTAGAATTGTCCGTGGTTCAGCCCGTAAAAGTTTATCCCGGAATGCCAATTGGCCAAATCATTTATCATACTGTTGAGGGTGATGTAAAAGTGAAATATAACTCAAAGCCCGGTGCAAAATATGTTGAAAGAAGAACAAAACCTGTGGAATCGATGATGTGGAAGAATAAGTTTTAATCCCCTATTACATTTAAAAATAAAAGCCGGGGTTTTTGGTCTCGGCTTTTTGTTTACTACGTTTCTTTTTTCAAGCTGTTAAGCTGGATAGCGTTTGCGGAAGATGCTGAACATACTCAGGAAACGTCCTTTGAATACGTTCTCTAAGCGTGATAGCGTTGCAACAGTAGCGCATATCATTTACCGTAAAGGTGATCCGTCCACTTTTATAGCCAGAACTGACTACCTTATCCTTATCTTTAATCAGGTCAACCTCCCATGCCCCGGTAGTCTTCGTAAATTGAGCTATCTTCTCAAATCCCAGGTCGATATATTCTTTTTTGCCTATTTGTAAAACCAGGCCACGACCAGGCAAGACCAACACAAAACCTATGCAACCCTCGTCACAAGATGGTGATATGGCGTATCTGTACAACCTAACGTTCGACACACCTCGTTCTGCTCGAGGTTTTCTACCTTTCGTTCCCATATACTCCTCCTTTTACTTTTTAGATCCAAGTCATACAATATTGATATGTCTTGGTTTATCTGTGCGCTACTCTCCGCAATATTCGCTGCGATAACGGCCATTTTAGCAAAAATTGGCGTTTCTGGCATTAATTCCAATTTAGCCACCGCTGTGCGTACAATTGTCATACTTATTTTTGCATGGTCAATTGTGTTTTATCAAAAATCCGCCAGTGAACTTGCAACAACATCAAAGTACACACTACTCTTTTTAATACTATCCGGAATCACAACAGGTCTATCATGGCTATTTTACTTTAAGGCCTTGCAAATTGGTGAGGCGTCAAAAGTAGCGCCAATAGATAAGTTAAGTTTGGTAATAACAATAGTTTTAGCTGCAATATTTTTAAAGGAAAAAATTAGTTGGGTGGGAGCAATAGGCGCAGCATTAATGACACTAGGCGCAATATTACTCGTAAAATAATTCCTGAAAAGTTGATTACTTGCCTAAAGCAGCTTTAATGCAAAGTTGTTCACAGGATTCCGCACCTAAACCACCTTTGTTATAGCAGTTACTTTGTACACAAAAAGCACATTTATCAATTACAACTTTATTCAGCAAAACACATTTGCCTGCAACTGCTCCAGAAACTTTAACTGTTGCGCAATTTGCTAAAGTTCTACAACCATCGCCTAATTTATAATCCATTGTGCACATAAAACCAGAGGGTTGACCGCAGGCTATATTGGCCCCATGACAGCCCTGAACTACACAGTTTGCACTCTTAACACTCTTTGTGCCACTAAATAAAGTATCTGCACTAACATTATCAAAATCAAAAAATGCCATTAAAAACATAAAGGTAAATACAAAGGTTGAAACGTAAAAAAGTAGTTTGTGATTTTTAAAAATATTCATATGAAAATTATAATACGTAATTAAGCAATTTACACTGCTTGATTCCAAATTTAAAAGTAATAGAATTTTCCAAAGTGATTGCCATCGAGCAGGAAAACATTTTAAAAAACTTCTTCTCAAATACAAACAAAAACGTTTTTGTCCTTAAAAATATGCCCGAAGTGTTAAAAGGTGCATTGCTGTCACGTTATTCAAGATCTTCCCTACCCTTACGAGATTTATTCATAAAGGAATACGTTAACAATGAAGAGTTCGATATATCAAAATACATGGAAAATCTACAAAGTTTCGATCAATCTCAAAGTGCGTTAAACACTGAAAAAGCCAAGAAATTTTACAGCAAATGGCTGGCAATGTACGGAGACGACTCTATAGCGGAATTATCGGGTATTCACATTGCCGTTGAAAATATCAGCGTGTTAGCAACAAAATCTATAGAAGACCGCCGAATTGGAATTTCACCTTTGGAAAAATCTACACGATATGTTCGCTTTGACGATAAAGTGGATGGAAAATATCAATACTATCGCGACCCCGAAGTTATAGCTTCAAAGTATGGTGCAGCATATATAACAACACTTGATTTAATGTTCGAAACATACTCAACATTATTAGAACCAATGTCAGAATACTTCAGAAATAAATTTCCTAAACCTGAAGACGTGTCTGATACGGCGTACGCCACATCAATTCGGGCAAAAGCTTGCGATACTTTAAGAGGCTTATTACCAGCCGCTACATTAACAAATATGGGATTTTTAGCTAACGGCCGTGCTGTTGAATACTTATTAACCAAAATGTACGCCACCCCATTAACGGAAGTTAAAGAAATCGCAAAGGAAATACATGCGGAAAGCCAAAGTTTTATAGGTAACTTTGTGGAACGTCTCGAAACTGAAAGCGGTATTCAAAATTTAGACTACTACACAGAGCTGGAAAAAAGTTCTTGGAAATTAGGCGAGGAGTTTAGATATGACAAACCTACAAAATTAAACAATAGGTACGTGCATATGACAGAATATGACAAGGATGGGGAAAGTAAAATAATTGCATCAACGCTGTTTCAAGCTACTAATTTACCCTACGAAAGTCTGCTACAGAAATCTTATAGCATGTCGCCCAAACAAAAAGGTGAAATTATAGACAATATTATTGGTTTAAGAAAAGCCCGCTGGAACCGTCCACCCAAGTCCTTTGAAGAGATATATTACTCATTTGAGATCCTGTCGGATATGGGGGCCTATAAAGATCTTATGCGTCACAGAGTTTTGAGCAGTTATAAGCAACTTTTTACAACAGAATTGGGATATTTAGTACCTGCAGAAATTATTGAGGCAGGATTCGAAAAACAATATAGTAGTCCCATGGACCTTGCTGACAATTTGTACCAAATGATGAAAACAGATTTTCCATTTCAAGCACAGTATTTAACTGGTCACGGACATTTACTAAGATGGCGTTTAAAAATGAATCTCCGCGAAGCCTATCACCTATGCGAATTAAGAAGCTCACCTCAAGGTCACCCAAGTTATCGTTTGATTGCACAGGAAATATACAAACTAATTGAAAGTGTTCACCCAACACTCGCGCGCGGAATGAAGTTTGTTAATATGCAGGATCCTGGCTTAGAAAGATTATCGGCCGAAGTTCGTAAAGAACAAAGACTAAACGCGATGAAATAGTGTAATAAAAAGAGTATAAGTTACTTTATGAAATTAAAGTCCACAGATCCTGAAATTTATAAACTCATAAAACTCGAAGAAAAACGCCAGCGCGAAACTCTACAAATGATTCCCTCTGAAAATATAGCAACACCTGAGGTACGTGAAGCTTTAGGCACGGTATTAGTAAATAAATACTCAGAAGGTTATCCAGGTAAAAGATATTATCAAGGCCAAGAGTTTTCCGACGACATAGAACGTTTAGCTATTGAGCGCGCCAAAACTTTGTTTGATGTTCCTTTTGCAAACGTACAACCCTACTCCGGTTCTCCCGCTAACACCGCTGTATATTTTGCATTACTGGAGCCAGGTGATGTAATAATGGGCATGGAACTTTCATCCGGAGGCCATTTAACTCACGGACATCCAAAGGTTACTTTTTCAGGAAGATATTTTAAATCCGTGCAATACACAGTGGAAAAAAACGGCAGTATAGATTTTATCAAGCTTGAAGAACTAGCGCTTAAGTACAAGCCTAAGATTATTGTATCGGGCTTTACGGCTTTCCCTAAAATAATTAACTTCAAAAAGTTTGGACAGATTGCAGATAAAGTTGGAGCATGGCATTTGGCAGACATTTCACATATCGCAGGACTTGTTGCCGGTGGTGTACATCCCTCCCCTGTTCCTTACGCACATGTTGTTACCGCAACCACGCATAAAACTTTACGCGGACCACGCGGCGCAATAATCTTGGTTACAGAAAAAGGTTTAAAAAAAGATCCGGAACTGGGTGAAAAAATTAACAAAGCAATTATCCCAGGATTACAAGGCGGCCCCCACAACAATACAACAGCAGCAATAGCAATTTGTTTAAAAACCGCAGCAACAACTAAGTTTAAAAAGTATGCAGAACAAATTGTTAAAAACTCGCAAGCACTTGCTTTAGCCTTAAAAGGTTATGGTTTCGAAATGGTCAGCGGTGGGAGTGAAAATCATTTGATTTTAATTGACTTACGAAATAAGAAAATCGACGGATGGTGCGCAGCATGGGCGTTGGAATATGCAGGAATAGTAGTCAATCGAAATACAGTGCCTGGTGAAACCGGCTCGGCATTTTATCCTTCTGGTATAAGGTTGGGAACACCCGCTATCACTTCACGAGGAATGAAAGAAAAGGAAATGAAAGTTATAGCAGGTTACTTTAACGAGTGCATTAATATTGCAATTGAATTGATACCTCAAAATATAAGCAGTTCGAACAAGGATGCTGCTAAGCAAGCACGCAAAGCTTTTAAGGACGCTGCACAAAAAGATAAAGCAATAAAAGAAATTAGAATCAAGGTTAAAAAACTTTGCTTAAAATTTTAAGAAAAAGCCCGCTACCCTTATATATTTCTATACAAAAGTAACGGGCTAACCACATAACAGCTACGATTCGATGTATTCACGGGACACGACCAGAGCACGGGCACGCAATTCCAAAGCCACAGTGAACAAACCAACCACCAACAGTACCAATCCACATATTTGCCAAATCTGCAGCAAGGAAAAGTAGCCGGTCAAAACACCTGCCACCCAAAGTCCAAACCACTTAGCAAACATATCCAAACTACCCATAGCTGAATTGGCCGTATTCCTAACGTCTTTCGAGATAAAATTATTTGTATAGCCAAACATTACCGCTGGCATTGCTCCACGTCCTACTTCGTGAAGTAAAAAAAGAGCACAGGTAATCCAAATAAGCTGCGGAAATACGTTGGTTAAGAATAACGGTACCGCTATTGAAAGCAGAATTAATCCAATAACCTTAAGGGTTCCTTTAAGTTTCTTGGATATCCATGAACCAAAAGCGCTAACTAACGCAATGCCTACCCACAAAAATCCCATCCACCAAGTAGAACCGGCTTGAGCTTTAAATATCGGCGCCCAATACATGTTCACAGCTTGAGTGGCAGCAGAAAGTGTGAGTGATATAAACATCGCGTACACCAACGGCTTCTTACTGAAAACCAGCATTGTTCCTGTTTTGAGCGACAAAATAAACTCAGGAAACACGTTGTTGAGAGCTGTGACAGCTGACTTACGCGCATCGTGGTATTTCTTTAACGTCACCGCTCCCAACACAAATCCAACAAACATTGTGATTCCAGAGAAAAACCAGGGGTATTGCAAACCAAACGCAGCGCCAACAAACGAACCACACAAAGCTGTTGGAATCGTGGCAAATTTGGTGTAAATCCCCTCTCGAGCTTGAACTTCCTTTGATATTTCAATTCCAACTTCGTTAGTTAGCAATGACTCTAATGCGTTTGACATAAGAGCGCTTCCTACTGCAGACAACGCCTCGCAAACAAAAAACCACATGTAGGTTGTACCCAAACCGTAAGTGAAAAAACCGACGGCTAAAATAAGCATTCCGCTTAAATACACCGGGACGTGTCCAAGTACATCACCCATAGCGCCGGTTGGCAGGTCAAACACAAAACTTCCCATCATATAAGCCATATTTACCTGAGTTGTTTGCGCAGGTGTTAATCCCCTTTCCAGTAAAAACAGTACGTACGTTGAAAAATGCCAACCCATTGCGGCAGATTCAAGAATCTTTACCCACAAATAGACATTTGTCAGTCTTTTTATCGCTACATTGCTAGAAGCAAAGTCATTACCGCCAATCATTGCGTTCATTTTTTCTCTCCTTTTTTCACATAACTAGCTGTTAATAGGTTTTCAAAGTACACGGCACATAGCGCATTCCCTAGACACCGCAGAATGCAAAAGCCGTTTAAGCTTTTATGCCGAGAAAACCTCTGAAACGAACTTAGTTTTGGAAAAACAGGATTAAAAAAAGCCCCTTTTCGGAGGCTTGCCTAGTATAAAAGTAAAATTTTGTAGATTAGATACGAATTTTTAAAGCAAGCCCTTTGATTATTAATGCCATACCGTCAACAGCACATTTAATAGCGCGGTAAGACCATTTATTCAAATTTTCTGTAAATCTAGGACTACTCATGTTCGGGATTATAACATCGGGGTAAATTTAACACAATACTATGAGCCAAAATCTGTAAAGGAATTTTTATTCTTCGGAAACTTTTACTGGATCATTTGGTGTAGTATCTCCAGCATCTTCGCCATCAGCTGCTTTGGGGTTTTTCCAACTGCTGTAATCGCAATCTGGGTAACGACTACAGCCATAAAATATTTTGAACTTAGCTTTTTTAACTATTACTTCGCCCTCACCACATTTAGGACAAACCATGCCAATCTTCTGTAAAAACGGTTTTGTGGTTTTACATTTTGGATAATTACTGCAAGCTAAAAACTTTCCAAAACGACCTTGTTTTAAAGTATAAGTTCCGGTGCCACAAACTTCGCATTTACCGTAATCTTGCGCGGCTTCACTACCATCATTTTCGTCACCGGCTAAACTAGTAATCGTATCAACCAAAGGTCTCGCGTAAGCGCAATCAGGATATCCGGAACAACTCAAAAATTTTCCGTACTTTCCAAGCTTATATATTAATTGTCGGCCACAATCAGGGCACTTTTCGTCGGTTTCGCCAAGATTTATAACATCGTGTTTCTTTAGCAATTTATCTTTTTCGATTAAATGCTTTTCAAAGGGTTCGTAAAATTCGCGAATAACAGGCACCCATTCTATTTTTCCTTCAGCAATGTCATCCAGTGAATCTTCCATTTTAGCTGTAAACCCGTAATCAACAACTTCTGCAAAATTATCTACCAAAAGATCATTAACAACGTAGGCAACGTCCCTGGGTTTAAAGTAACGACCCTCTTTTTCAACATAACCTCGAGCTTGAATAGTAGATATTGTTGGGGCATATGTAGAAGGTCGGCCAATTCCCAATTCTTCTAGTTTTTTAATTAAAGTGGCATCACTGTAACGCGCAGGAGGTTGTGTGAAATGTTGCTCAGGCTTAAGTTCACGTAAATCTAGTTTTTCGTCCTCAGATAAGTCAGGCAAACGATTTGAAGTCTCTTCATCCTCATCCGACAAACTTATGGACTTACCAACGGCTAACCAACCATCAAACTTTACAATCGAACCAGAAGCTTTGAATAAATAACCTTTTTTAGAACTTATAGCTACAGAGGTCTGATCATATACTGCTGGATTAACTTGGCACTCAATAGATCTTAACCAAATCATTGAGTAAGCTTTCAACTCTTCTCCAGTTAACCCTATATTATCTGTTGGTTTTCGATTCAAATCTGTTATACGAATAGCTTCATGCGCCTCTTGAGCATTTTGAGATTTAGTTTTGTAAAGGTTAGGTTCAGCAGGTACGTACTCAGATCCAAATTCTTTTTTAATATAAACGCGGGCGGCATCAATAAACTGCGGCGACAAATTTAACGAGTCAGTTCGGTGGTAAGTAATGTAACCTTTTTCAAATAGACCTTGTGCGGCCTTCATTGTTTTCTTGGCTTGAAAGCCGAAAACGTTTGACATAGTTTGTTGCAATGTTGAAGTTTTAAATGGTGGATAAGGATTCTTTTTTCTTTCCGTCTTTTTTACTGCAGAAACAGCAAAAGAATCACCTGTAAGATCGGCTTCAATTTCTTTTGCAGTAACACCGTCTTTAATTTCAAGTTTCTTATCATTTTTTTCTGTTAATTCTGCTGTAACTTTTTTTGTAGATTTTAAATCTGCAAAGTCTGCAGTAATAGACCAGTACTCATCGGCATTAAATGCTTTTCTCTCGCGCTCACGTTCAACAACAAGTCTAACAGCTACCGATTGAACACGACCTGCGGATAAACCAAACATAACTTTTTTCCAAAGGAGTGGAGACAATTTATAGCCCACTAAACGGTCCAAAACACGTCGTGCTTGCTGCGCGTTTACTAAATCCATATTTACATCGCCAACATTTTTAAAAGCTTCCTGAATAGCTTCTGGAGTTAATTCGTGAAAAAATACTCGACCAAATTTTTGTCCAGCCGGTGCGGAAGTAACTGTATCTTCATCGACCACATCTTCGTCTTTAGCAGCTTTTTTACTTTTTGCTTTACTTTTAGATTTTGCAACTTTTGGAGTTAATAACTGTTGTAAATGCCAAGCGATAGCTTCCCCTTCTCGGTCAGGGTCTGTTGCCAGTATTATTTCGTCACTATCTTTAGCTTCTTTTTTTAATTCGGCTAAAGTTTTTTTTGCTTTTATGGGAACTTCGTATAAGGGTTCGTAATTATTATCTACATCAACCCCTAAACCACTTTTTGGAAGATCGCGAATATGACCCATGGATGCTCTTATTACATAGTCCTTGGAAAGGATTTTAGAGAGTGTTTTTGCTTTTGTTGGTGACTCTACTATTACTAGTTTCATGATCTGGGCATGGTATCACGGATGTTTTCTTGAAACAAACAAACACACGAGATAGCTTATGGCATTGAGTATAGCATAAAAAAAGAGGCCAAAGTTTTTTATAAAGCTTCGACCTCTGCGTGCTGAAGTTATATTTCATTCTTCAGCTACCAAATCACAAACACGACTTAATGCTGCATTCGCATAACGCTCTGTAGCATAATGAACTTGAATATAAGGAACATCTCCATCAGGGATAATTTCTGGGTTTGAAGTTCCTCCTGAAACATTATCGGGTACAAGCTGGCTGACAATATATGACACAACGGAACGGTTGTTCAATATATGGTTGTTTTTGAAAACAATGGTGAGCAAAAAACCACCAGCGCCATCCGCAAGCACGGTATTACTTACGATATCCTCGCATATTAAGCATTTATGACACATATATCCTCCTCCTACTACATTAGCCGATTTTTCTTATAGTATACGCGCCGGCAAACTAAAATGTTAAAATAGCAGCATGGTAGTTAGAAGAATACATACAATACCCGAGGACATTCTTAGTCAAAAGGGTGAAAAAATACGGGAAATAAATGATGAAATCAAGCAAATAGCCAAAGATTTGGTCGATACCTTAGATGTGGCTTCAAAGCCAGAAGGTGCCGGTTTGGCCGCAAATCAAATAGGCGTGGCCAAGCGTATTTGTGTTGTCCGTAACTTCTTTGAAGATCCAACAAACAGCCGCAGAACCATAAAGGAAGACTTCATTCTAATTAACCCAAAAATCGTTAGCGAGTCAAAAGAAACAGACATTGATTGGGAAGGTTGTTTAAGTGTTCCAAACGCATATGGAGAAGTTGAAAGGTATCAAAAAATAAAAGTAATTGCACAGGATTTAAGTGGGGATACCATAAAATTTAAAGCACACGGATTTTTTGCTCGCGTCATTCAACATGAAATTGATCATTTAGACGGCGTTTTATTTACCGACCGCGTTATAGGTAAGGTTTTAACTGAAGCCGATTTAGATCGACTTTTTGGAGCTACTGTATGAACAATGTAAGAGTGGCATTCTTTGGCACATCAGATAGATCAATCCCCTTACTGGAATCACTTAAAGATTCTTTTAATTTAGCACTATGCGTAACCAAACGAGACGTTAAAGTTGGACGCGATCAGGAAAGTAAAGAAACAGGCGTTAAAAAATGGGCTAAGGAAAACAATATTAGATATGTAGAAGTAAATTCCCTAAAAGAAAGTGATCTCGAACAGGTCATGAAAGATCTAAAAACACAGAAGATTGAATACGGTATCGTTGCTGATTTTGCATTTATTATTCCCGAAAAGCTAATAGAACATTTTGAAAGCAAAAACTTAATAAACATTCATTTTTCACTTTTACCCAAGTATCGTGGAGCAAGTCCAGTTCAATTTGCAGTGCTAAACGGCGACGAAAACACGGGAATTACGTTCCAACTGGTAAATAGAAGAATGGATGCAGGAGCTATTTTATATCAAATTGGGTACAAAGTTACATACAAAGAAACTTCAGGCGAACTTTACGAAACTCTTTTTAAAGTTGCCGCCGATAAACTGCCAAAAATTTTAGAAGATTACATTTCCGGTAAACTTAGTCCCCTACCTCAGGATGAAGAAATGGCTACTTATACATATTCCAAGAATCACCCAACACATACTTTTATATACAAAGAAGACGCTCAAATAAACTGGAAAGATAACAACGAAGTTATTGAGAAACAGGTACGAGCCTTTAATCCATGGCCAATTTCATGGACATACATTAAGGAATTAGAAAATAACGGTAATTTGCCACAAAAAATTAAGCTTAAAAGCCACGTAGATAAAAATCTTAAAGTAAAGATCTATGAAACTGACTTAATTGAAGGAAAAATCGATATAAAAAAATTACAGGTAGAAGGCAAAACAAAAATGGATTGGAAAGAATTCGAAAACGGTTACGTGGAAAAATAACTAAATTAAAATTAAGCTTTAGCTTCGGTCTCTACTGTCTCAACTTTTACAGCATCTCGGGTATCTTTTTTGATTCTTTTTAAGCAAGAAGAGCAAAGTGTGACTCTTATTTTACGACCGTTAATCTCAAACTTCTTACTTCTCAAATTAGCCATATTGTGAGTACTGGTACGTTTTGTAACACGATTACCAATCCCTCTTGGGACTAAATTACCGGTTTGATAAGTTTTTTCACAGATATCGCATATTCTTGACATAGCAGACGCAATTAAAGCATGGAATAGGGGTTAGTGTCAATTGCATAGCAAAAAAAAGCCGGAAAATATTTTTGTATCTTCCGGCGGTGACGAACAGGGACCTATCTAGCTAGTGAATATGTTTTTAGGACACTTCTTTAGCTTTCCACAGTTTGCCGATGAAATAATGCCTTCGAGACAAGTTCGGCAAGGACTTCCTATTTTAGCGTCATGTACCGGCTCCGGAATTGCAGGACCTCGATAAAACATTGCGTTTGGTTGATCAAACTTTCCGTCGGAGCGACCTGGATGCTTCACAACTTTGACCCTTTTAGAATCATCTCCGGAATCCGGATTACATTGCGGCTTCTTTGCTACTGACATTTTACCTCTCCTAATTACCTCTCCTAAAAGATTTTTTAGAACTCGTGTATTATACCAAATTACTATGTATGTGTTTTTTGCTGGATTGCGGGCGGCCGACTAAGTTGATAGAATCTATTAACTATTTTGTACTTTTTGTTAGTATGGTAGAGTAAATCCGCCAAGCCAAAGTGAAGACTACGTCTTCCTCTGATTCGCCAAAGTTGCGACTTCGTCGCGCTTTGTCGCTCACTACGTTCGCGCCAAAGTAGCTCAATGGTAGAGCAGCTGTTTTGTAAACAGCAGGTTGTGGGTCCGATTCCCACCTTTGGCTCCAGAAAAGCTTTAGTGTTTAGAAATATTTTGCCGGGATACCAAAGTGGTCAAATGGAGCTGACTGTAAATCAGCTGGCGTACGCCTTCGGGGGTCCAAATCCCTCTCCCGGCACCATGCAAAATTGTTCCTAACGGAGATGCCCACTTAGCTCAGTTGGTAGAGCACTTCCATGGTAAGGAAGTGGTCCGCGGTCCGATTCCGCGAGTGGGCTCCAGTAAATTTTTTAGGGACGTCATTCAATGGTAGGATTGCGGTCTCCAAAACCGCCAATGAGTGTTCGATTCACTCCGTCCCTGCCAATCAATCCTATAGTTTGTAAACTCTTCATAAATCATATATAATCCCATTCAATAAATACCTATGTAAAAGGAGGAAGTTAAAATGAGTACGACACTTGATAGCATGTCTACGGAGCAAAAAGTCACGATGGTGATGATGACAATACTGGAAGCTATTGTTTACGAATTAGATCGAGAATTCATGGTACGGTACCGAAAAGCAATCGACACAACAAAGGATCCTGCTGACCGGATGCGCATAGACATAATCTTTTCAGATAAGGTCGGCGAGCTTCGTCAGGCGGGATTAATTACAAAAACTTCCCAGGAAATACGGGCAAAAGCAAGTGAAATTGTTGCACAAGAACCTGTAGAAAAATGGTACGGTTGTGCAACAAAGTATGCCTCGCAACATGCAATATATTGGGTCCACTTATAAGGAAGGAAAGCATGAAAATAGCATTAGTTGGCTTTAGAGCATTCCCGGAACACAAAAAGGTATTGCAGGAAATATTAACCCAAGCGGGACATAAAATTGTAGACAATAAAAAAGAACCTGCCCACTTGCTTATCGTTCCGCACCACCTGGATAAATTATTTCCAAAAAGTAAGCCGTGGGTTGCAGTATGGATCGAGGATGGAAATATAAGAATCAATGAACTTGAAGCTTTGAAAAATCCGCCACGCAATATGATATTCGGCATGATAGCCCACGAGATTCGAAAAGTGCAGGGTCCGACACTTATCAAAATAATTGCCGGGCTACAATCAGAGTAATAATAAATACAAAGGACCCTCAAATGTAACAAAACATTTCGAGGGTCTTTCTTTTTAAGCATATTAATCAAAAACATTGCCAAATAATTTTCGTAGCGATACACCCATGCCATTCGCAAATTGAATCGCCATATCCTTTGTTATACCAATCTCCCCTTTTAATATTCCGTACATTTGTGAAATTGGTATGTTGGCCTCGCGAGCAAAATTTTCGGGTGTTTCACAACCTTCCTTTCGTGCCAAATCCATCAACTCTTCCTCATTTTCCAGAAAAACCAACGTTACAATTACCGGCTGCTTAACAAGTTTCATAACTGTTCTCTCCTTTAACATAGACTTGATTAATTTCGTGGATTATACCCCTGTTAAATTGCGTTAGCTAATCACCTAGCATATAATCGCGCTTAATTAGACAAAAAAGAAAAGGAGACAAGCACATGTATACATTTTTAGAGCTTATTACACAGCTCGAAAACGACCTGCTTTTTGTTGAACCGATATACTTCCCTTTCAGTAAAGAACTTGTGAGGGAACATATGGAAACGGCCAAAAATCTGGGAGTAATACCAAAAACCTATCCAACAGTTGAAGCACTCGCCGCCAGAGCTTTGATTATCTACAAAAACCCCGGTTTTGTCGAAGCAACCCGCGATGAACTTACACAAATCATAAAAGATCTTATCGAGGAACTAAAAAAAATAGAAATGTAGAGGAGAGACAAAGATGTCCGCACCACAGATCATAAACCTTGAAGAAATGAAGGGAATGAAAATAAAAAGCGCCCGAACCGTTAAGATGTGGCTTCCCTTTTTACCAAAAAGTGTCTGGCCCACAACAGGAATATGCAACGAATATAACCTGGACTACGCCAAGCGCGCATGGGAAGTAGACATTCGGGGATATGTATTTACAAAGGGTCCTACTTTTATAGATGCAACCTGGTACGCACTTGCCCGAGCAGAAAATTATCATAAGGGAATTTATGAACTTATGCCCCTTAGCCGTTATGGATCAAAGGTATATATCACGTTCACAGAAGGCGATATTAATTCGCTTTTCTCCTACGATATAGTCTTATTTACCTTGCCGTACATTCTACCGGCCGCATAATGCCTAATGTCGCAAGACCATAAAGGTTAGCCTATCTAAAACAACAGATAAGCTAACCTTTTTTTATTTACGATATAAAAAAGAAAAGGCCAACTTACTTTTGTTAAGTTGACCTTTAAGTTTATCCATTGATTTTAATCTGGATAAACCGAGCTGTGAGCTTCCCAGTTCTTGTGGTTCAAGATTTGGGTAATGTAGGCAGCCAAAGATTTTGCAAGTTGCTTGGGGGCGTGACTTGCATCAGGGTTGGCGTTCCAAATACCAATACGTTTTCCTTCGGCGTATATGCGTGCTCCGGTAACCTGCAAACCATCCGACATGCCTATATAAGTAACTTGCACCGGATAGGCGGCATTGCCGAATGAGGCATATAATATTTCGCCGCGGGCTCCCACTACCTTCTCCATTTTTTCCTTCCTTTCTATCATTTTTATTTTTTTGATTTCTTTATCAGTTGATATGTGCTGGCTGCTCAAACAGGTCCCCGAAGGTATCTACAAAAGAAATTTCTAAAGCAGTGCAAATACTAAGCGCCCAAGAATGTGTAAGAGGCGTTTTGCCTTCAAGCAAACATGCTAAGGTAACCGCAGCAATTCCGGTTTTTTCAGCCAACGCGAGCAGCGTAAACCCTTTTGTACTCATAATTTGGTTAAGCTCCCCCGGATCAAGTCGCACTACTCTCAAAGTAATATCTTCTGCTTTCATTGATTACTCCTTCTACTTCTTGATGTATTTTCTGGATTATACGCCCTAAAAAGGGAATAAAAAAAGACCCGAAATATACATAGTATACATCGGGCCTTGTCACCTAAAATCCCCCTGGTTTTTAATCACCGGAATCATGGAAGCTAACTGTAACAGTTCTTGTAACGATAATGCTAATACTTTCACCGGAGCGCTTTAACTGCTGAATGGCACGCTCGATGTCCTGGACAGAGGCGCAGATATGCTTTTCTTTAAGCCGGCGCATAATTCCCAGAACGGTTAATGGAGGTAAAAGGTTTTCCCGCAACACATCAAGAACAGCTTCTTTAATTTCTTTTCGACGAAGTCTTTCTCGCACGACGGGATTAATGCATACACCATACGTATAAAGGGAAGTAGACAAATTCATTGCGTTCTCCTTTTCTAGAGAGTAATTACTTATAGTCTAAACATGAAAAAAGTGAAGCGCAATAGCCAAAATCTGCAAACATCTTTGCACAACAGAAATAACACGGGTGCCTTACCGTGCATAAACAAAAAACTCAAAGAGCTAAAAATTTGCCCTCGAATTACAAATATTAAGTTGTGCGTGTATCTCTCTCACGACCCTCTCTCAAACAAATTTGGCTTGAAAGGGGGCCTATGTTTTCTAAACTAGCTAAATATCGCTATCTGTTTTTGTAAACTTCAAGCGCTGTTTTCTATTTGCTACCCAAACGGCAACGGCTTTATTAAGTAACCAACCAACAAACAGCAGTCCTCCCAAGTATGTTGCGCCCACCAATGTAATTTTTGGATAAGTATCACGAGATAAATAAGCTACAAGCCCTGCAATTACTCCCATAGATGTAATTAAGGTCAATGATTGAATACTTTTGTTAGTTGCAGAGTTCTGAAGTTCGACTACAACCTGTATGGCAGAATTGACATAGTCTGTCGTCATTTTCCAAATTTCCTTTATATAATCCAAAGTATCTATTAAAACCTCAAATCGATACTGAAACATGTTCTGTAAATGTTCATCAATCCCCGCTTTTTTAGCTATAGACTGGCGCGTGCGAACATATGAACCCATTTGGTTTATACGATTTGAAATCAGACTAATTGTTTTTTGATAAGCATCAAGTTTTTTTCTGATTGGATCTATTTCTTTTATTTTTATACTTCCGCTATCTTTTATTTCCGAGATATCTTCCCAAACGCGACGATGAATATTTAAATATTTCTCCAATTGGTCCTTGAACTCGCGAAAAAATATTTGCATTTCAACAACCTCGTCAAGTGAAACGGTGCTTTTATCTTTTTTAACTATGTAAATAAAATCGTTTGATTTGTAAACATCAATGTCAGGTGAAACAACCTTGCTGTAAATATTTTCTGGCGTCTCAAATTTAGACTTATCCTTTAGCGTGTAAGAAACAACCGTTGGGTGCTGAGTTTTTAGATTTGCTAATATCTTTGGTGTAGGCGCACCTAGAGAAAAAATGTAACTTAGTGCCGGGTTAAACTTAGCTTCATAAAACTTTTCCAGTTTTTCCTTGGCAGCAACAACATCAGAATTCATGGTTTCCAAAACAAATAAGCCATCCTCATAATATTTGATATCTATACCGTCTATTGTTTGTGCTTTTACATATTCTAAATAACCCAACTCACGTGTAACTTCCCCAAGTCCAAGAGCCGCATGTAAAACCTTCAGTTTGTCTTTGTCTAAATTTAATCGGGAATCAGAATTTTTTAAATATTCGTACACTTCCGATAAATGAAGTGTAGTTCTTTGGTACCAACCACCAAACGTGACTTTATATAATGATTTGGGTTTTGAATCCTTAAAGTCAAATAAGGATTTAATTTCTTCGGGCATTACGTAAATTGTATTATATTTTGGATAAAAAGTATCGCCGGGGAAACGAAAGGCCTGATTTGTTTTATTAAATCAAGCCTTTATTAAAGAAGCTTTGTAGCTCATATCGCCTGTACGCCCCATGAAACGACATTGGTGTTCATATCAATCGTCACATCACGAAGCACAGCATCACACATTCCAGCAGGGCGTACGTGTACAAATAAGTGGTCATTGGACATGTTCACATCCGAAAGTACATCATAATGTAATTTTTCAGGTGAAGTAACCACGCAGCCGGGAGTAAATCCACGACGCATTGCAAACATAATTGCCCAGTTTTCGTTTCCAACAAAATTTGGCTGTTTCATTGAGCGGTCTCCTTTTTGATTATAAAAATTATATCACCTCGAAAGAGAAAAATTCATGTTCGTAACACATCACGTTTGGAGTATTGCTAGCGTTACCAAAATCATCGAGAACATCTGAAGCATTCGTGGACGTAGAGTGCTTAACTTTTAAACGAGCTTCAGCGAAATCGAATAAAACATATACTTCCCTACTCCTTTCAGAGTTACCGGAATTTTCCACAACCAAATAACCTGTGCAAACATGTTTTTTATTAAGTATTCTGCGATAGACATTGAAATAAATAATCACGTCCGTGGCATCTACTAGTTTATGCCGAACTAAAAAGCAATAGGGTGAATTTAGAAGAATTGTATAAGTACCTTGCGCACACGAAACCCAAGATATTTTTCTGGCAAAGTCAAAGGTCACGCTGCCAGAAAGTCGGTGTAAATCAGAAGTAAGTAATAGATCTTCGCCGATAAGTGAATTTAATTTAGCCACAGAAACAGAAGGATAAAAACTCCATTTAACAATAGGCTGCAACATTAAACACATACCTGTGAGTAATATATCACGTGGACTGTAAAGCAACGAATAACCATGATTAACTGGTTATGACAGTACAGTTGTATAAAGCTCAAGAAGCTCTCGGAAAGAAAATAAAATCACTGCGATTACGTGATGGTTTATCGCAGGAAGATTTGGCATACAAAGCCAAAATCGAACGATCATATATGGGAAAAATAGAACGAGGTGAAGGTAACCCTTCATTTAAGAAAATTGTGGATATCGCGAATGCTTTAAAAGTATCCCCAAGCGATTTACTAGCGCAGTAGCAACATAAATCCCCCACAAGACTTATAGCTAAAGTTATCAACAGCTTATAGCTAATTTGTGGATAACAAAAAATATCCGGAACCTGTGATCATTTGGTGATAACAGATTCCGGACGTGTAGAGAAAAAGCTTTTAGCGGTAAATGTACGATGGGCGAAGCAGTTCGGCCATTGCATATCCTGCTATATAGGAACTATCGTTAAAATGAAACCGATATTCCCAATGCCGAACAACCTGCAACGATGCCACATTCAGCGAGGCTCCATTCGAATAAGCATATTGCAGGGTCTGCACGCAATATGCTACCTGTCCTGAATAGAATTCAGCCTGGTTGATACCAACGATCTGGTCCAACGCATGTTCACAGCGGGGGATCCACGTAGATGGCAGCGGAGTCGGCGTAGGTGTTGCCCAACCCGAACTTGACTGCGCTGCAACCGGGGTAAAACTTAGCGCCAAGCCAAAAACCAGTGCTAAGGCACCAAATACAGGCAGTGCATACTTTCTTGCAATTAACTGCAAACGACGTTTCATTGATAACTCTCCTTATATTTTTTTTATGGATAAAATCCCCTAAATCTCGGGGTTTGAAAACTATAGGGTTCATTCTACCAGACTGCCCTAAAATTGTAAAGTTGAAAAAACAAGGCATTTAAGCCACAACTAAGCCTGAAAAGGAACCTCGACATGGTTTAGTTCATCAACAAAATGCTGACAATCCTTTTGAATTGCCTTAAAAATCTGCTCAGAAATATATATCAAATAAGCGTCTTTCTCCCAGCTTTTGCCACTACCCTCGGGTGTTGCGGGTACGTAGTCAATTCGCCATACTTCGGCTGTACGACTTCTATAGCCAAAGTGGCGCTCACAAAATTCCTTTGAAATATCATCCATAAAAATGACTACATCCTGTTCTTCCAACAAAGCCTTAGTAGTTAAAACAGGTATATCCGTCATGAAACCTGTTAATTGCTGGTCTGCCAATAACTTCATAGCATACCAAGCTATTGGCCCATGAATACTTTTGTCATATTTAATACCTGAGGAGGTGATTTGATACTGAGGCTGTTTTCTTAACAAATATCTTATATAAGCTTCCGCCAAGCGACTACGAAAAACATGTCCGTAACTTACAAAGTGGATCTTCATATACTTATATAAAGTTTACGTTAAAAAAAGCTCTGCTTAAAGCCCCAAAAAATTCATAACCAAGAATCTGATCACCAATGGCCCCATGCCCCCCGGTGAAGGTGAGACAAAATTTAAGTGGTTTAGGTTGCTATTAAGATCTAAATCCCCTACTGTTTTACTGTCAACAACGGAAGAACCAAAGTCTATTACATTTGCTTGGGGGGTTATATCCTCGCCGTGCACTAGATTTGGAACGCCAGCACTTAAAACCAATAAGTGACAGCTAAGAGGTGTTCCGGTGGTGTAATTTTGAATAATTTGCACCTTATGACCTGTTTTTGCTAAAAAGTATGACAAGGGTTTACCAACCAGCACGCCTTCTCCAATCAATGTTGCATCAATATTGCTATCTATATGACATTGTTTCATGAAGTACTGCGTAGCTCTGACTACCGGGGATAACCTGCTAAGGTCACCTGCATAGAACTGTGCAACTCCTTTACTCGAAATCACATCTATATCTTTGCTAACGGGTATCAAATTTAACAGGCCGTACAATGATTCGCGAGGTAATGGTAGTTGTATTATTCCCCCACCAATAGTTGACGAGTTAAAAATGTCCTCAACTTGTTTATAAATTTCTTCATCAGAATTGCTACTATTAATATTATATATTTCCACAGGTATTCCAAACTTTTCGCAGTACTTTTTTTTAAGATTTACATATTTTGTGGAAGAAAGATCGTCTCCGACTTGAACAATAACTAAAGATTTATCAATAGAATGAGTTTTTAGAAAGTCTGCTATTTTCTCGTCTAAAAGCTGTGCGTGATGATGACCGTCAAAAATCTGCATGATTCATTATATATTAATGTATTGGAAACAGAAACGAAGAGTCCCCGCATACAGCGAGGACTCAAATAAAATGTTATTAGTAATAAAATAAGTTCTTCCCGATGTGACGGACCGCTGAAGCAGCTCTCCTGTTTATAGAAGAAGGGCTTCCTAGCTTACGCTCCACGGAGCATAAACACGACGGAATCCCACCGATGTAAATCGTCAAGGAAGATTAATATCCTTCAGTTTAAACGATCACACCAGGACTTTCGATATCGGTTTGATATCTATGCTTAATTTAGCATAACTCTAAAATTGTATCAAACGAAAAAAGTGGTTTTTGAAAAATTAGGAGCTGTTATATCAATGTAAACCTAAAAGGATTAACGAAGAATTCACTAGGGGCGCTAAAAAGTTACCGGTTGCGTTTGTAATTACTAAAACTAATAGAATAATAAAACCATACTTCTCCATTTGAGCCCACTGCACAGCTAAATCTCCGGGTAAAAATCCTTGGATAATTTTAAAACCATCTAAAGGACCAAATGGAATTAAGTTGAAAAATCCCAAAAACAAATTAAACTTGACTACTAAATACAAGAAAGTAAATATCAAACCGGAAGCACCAGTAAACTTGATAATAAGTGCAACAATAATAGCCAATATAAAATTGGACATAGGTCCGGCTAATGCAACAAAAGCTTGATGTTTAAGCGGGTTCTTAAAATTAAAAGGGTTAATCGGAACAGGCTTTCCCCAGCCAAAACCGGCCACAAGCAAAAATAAAGAGCCAACAGGATCCAAATGAGCCAAAGGATTGAGTGTATAACGCCCCATAGCTCTTGGCGTACCATCTCCTAAGCGATCCGCAACAAAAGCATGTGCGAATTCGTGAAAGGACAAAGATAGAATTAAGGCGACCACCACAAGTATAAACTCGCGAGGATCTTGGGATAATAAGCTTAAAAGCATGAGCGAATTATAGCAATTTAGCCAAATTATTGCTAATTACTACCCTATTCCTATTATAAACAACTCAAATACCGGCTTTTTGTTGTCATTTTGCAGGTAAAATGATAAAATTCGGAGCGTGCAATCGATAAAGAACTTTTTTCAAGAAGCATACGCAGAACTTAAAAAAGTCACCTGGCCTACCAAGCAAGAAACTACCCGCTTGACTGGCTTTGTAATAGGTGTTAGTTTAGGCGTTGGCTTATTCGTAATGCTCTTTGACTTAGTATTTGCACAATTGTTAACAGTGCTGTTAAATAAATAATACAAGTATGGATAATATGGACGAAACAAAAAAAACAGATACAAATGAAGAAACCCAGACACCTATTGTCATGGACGATAAAGTAATTGTCGTTAACCCAGATATTGACCCAAGAGCTCACTGGTACGTTGTACATACATACTCAGGTCACGAAAACAAAGTTGCTATTACTTTAAAACAAAGAGCTGAAGCCGGTGGATTTACAGACAGAATTTTTAAAATATTCGTACCACATCAACAAAAGATTGTGGTTTCAGAAGGTAAAAAAAGAGCCGTGGACGAAAAGCTATTTCCAGGTTATATGATGGTACAGATGCGCATGGAGGATGATTCATGGTATATTGTCCGAACTACACCAGGAGTAACAGGATTTGTAGGCATGGGAAGTACCCCTACTCCACTAGCAGAATCAGAAGTGAGAACTTTGATGAAGTTTGCTAAAATGGAAGCTCCTAAGTTCGAAGCTAAGTTCGCCGTTGGTGATTCAGTTAAAGTTAACGACGGACCTTTCAAAGACTTTTTAGGTAAAGTAGATGAAGTTAATGATGAACAAGGAAAAGTTAGGGTTTTAGTATCAGTATTTGGACGTGAAACTCCGTTAGAACTGGACTTCACTCAAGTTACCCAACTATAAAGGAAAAATTATGGCAGAAGTAAAAAAAGGTAAAAAAATAAAAGCTATCGTTAAATTGGCAATACCAGCAGGTAAAGCAAACCCAGCTCCTCCAATTGGTCCTGCATTAGGACAACACGGAGTGCCAATTATGGATTTCTGTAAGGAATTCAACGCTAAAACCCAATCAATGGGCGATGACGTTATTCCAGTAATTTTAACAGCCTACGAGGATCGTACATTCACCTTTATAACTAAAACACCAGTTACATCTCACTTAATTAAAAAAGCATTAAAAATTGCTAAAGGTTCAGGTGTACCTAACAAGAATAAAGTCGGTAAATTAACTAAAGCTCAAGTTGAAGATATAGCTAAAATTAAGATGCCAGATTTAAATACCAAAGAATTAGCCGAAGCCGTTAAAATTGTAGCAGGTACAGCACGTGCAATGGGCGTTGAGGTTGAAAGATAATATGACAATAAACGAAGCAATAAAAGAACTTAAGAAAAATTCAAAAGAAAAATTCAGCTCAACAGTTGAATTGCACATTAACTTAGCATTAGATGTTAAGAAAAATGATCAATCAATTAGATTCACAACTATCTTACCAAATGGCACAGGTAAAACAAAAAGAGTCGCTGTACTTTCCAGTAAAAAAGTTGCAAATGCCGATTTAGAATTAAAGGAAAGTGACTTAGATCTTATTTTAAATGGAAAAATTAAACCAAGAATAGATTTTGATGTATTAGTTGCTGAACCAGCATTTATGTCAAAAATAGCTAAAGTCGCTAAAATTTTGGGACCTATTGGATTAATGCCAAACCCAAAGAACGGTACCGTTTCTGACGATGCTGAAAAGGCTGTAGCACAAATTAAAAAAGGTAAAGTTGAAGTTAGAACCGAAAAAGACGCACCAGTTGTACATACTATAATTGGTAAAACTAACTTTACAGAAGATCAATTAGTTGAGAACTTCAACGAAATATTGACTATTCTTAAACAAAATAAGCCAGCAAAGACCGATCCTATGTGGATTAAGACTATCTTCGTATCTTCAACAATGGGTAAATCTTATCCTGTTGATATCGAAGCCTAAAGTCCCACGTAAACACTAACTTGGTTGGACATGTTGTAAAGAACACCCTTCTCTATTTCAATACGCTTTTCTGTAGGCATACCTTTGTCTAATAAAATAGAGCCTGAAAACAACGTAATGAAATTTGCATGAAAAGGTAAAATATCAAACTCCCCTTTTTCGTTTTGGGAACTCAACGTGGAACACTGCCCGTTGTAAATTTCTTTTTCGCGAGTACGTATTGCTACATTTAGTAACGTTTTTTCGTCTAAGGAATCAATCATTTGTTTATAGCAGTAATGTCTTCGATTTTTCCAATAAATAAGAACTTATCATCAGAAACATCGTCATACTTGCCGTCTAAAATGCCCTTAACCGCGTTAACAGTGTCATTAACTGATACAAACACACCTGGTTTTCCAGTCTGACCCGCAGCAACAAAGAAGTTTTGTGTCATAAAGTTTTTAACTTTTTTAGCTCTTTGATATGTAACACGATCGTCATCTGAAAGTTCAGACTCACCTACCAAGGAAACAATTCTATCTAAAAGTTCGGCACGTTTAAGTAAACTTTTGGATTCGGTAGCAACATAGTAATGTGTCTCTCCTACGTTAGTAGGATTCAAAGCATCTGAACCAGATTGAATAATATCAACTGCCGGAAGACGTCCTTCGCGATATGCATCACGAGATAGGACAATTGATGAATCTAGGTACCCAAATACTGTTTGAGCAGCCTGATCAAATAAGTCATCTTCAGGTAAATATATAGCTTCAATTGTAGTAATAGAATGTCCGTCTTTGGCAACTAATCGCTCATGAATGTGGGCAACTTCAGAAGTTAGCGTAGCCTGGTAACCCTCTTCTGAGGGAATACTGTTGGTTAGCAGTCCTAGCTCACTGCCTGCTTGCGCAAAACGGAATATATTGTCAACAAAAAAGAGGACATCTTTACCGTAGCCATCCCTAAGAAATTCTGCGACAGTTGTTCCAGCATAAGCGGTTAAAAATCTAACGGCTGAACTTTCTCCCATAGATCCGAAAATTAAAGCGACGGATGGAAGTACTTCAGTAGCTTTTAATTCTTCGAAAAGTTCATGACCTTCTCTGGAGCGCTCACCTACGCCACAAAACACTGATACAGTTTTTTCACGATCCTTGTTAATTATATTGTGCAAAATTTCAGTGAGTAACACTGTTTTTCCTACACCGGACCCTCCGAACAAACCAACTTTTCCGCCTTTAACTAAAGGTGCAAACAAATCAACTATCTTAATACCAGTTTCTAAAAAAGCCGTACCAGATTGTGTGTTAGAAAAGCCAGGAGATTCGCGGAATATTTCCCAACTGTCTGCAGTTTTTATTTCGCCAAGTCCATCCTTAGGTGTACCAAATACATCCATTACACGGCCAAGTATTTCAGGACCAACAGGCACTCTTAACTTTTCGCCAGTATTTATAACAGCGTCACCTCGGGATACCTGCTCAAAGGCGGTCAAACCTAGACAATAGAACTTATTTACGTCGGAAGATTTAATGACTTGAAACTTTACACTGGGATCTTTTTCCAAAAAAAGGACGTCATATACTTTTGGTAACGGATCACCTAGATACTCTATCTCAACAATAGCATCTTTAATACCAATAACTTTTCCTTTAATAGTTGAGTACATAGTTGTTTTATTTAGTTCCATAAAAATCCTCCTGCCAAAGTTCCCTGCATATTAGAATTAAGGGCCTTATGTTTGGACTTCTGCAAAGCAAAACTGTAGTACGAAAGCTTCTGGTGTATGTTCGCAGCCGAGGCATCAAGACTGATCATTCTCGCTGCAAATTTACCTAAGCTTGATTCAAAAACTGTTTGTTCAAAAAGTAATGACAAAATTTGTTTTTCAAAATACTCAGCAATCTTTGCGACTGAGGGTTCAAAAAACAGCCCCACCTTATGATTTTCCAAACTTTCAGCTATCTTTAATACTTCTCCGGTAACCCATGTCTTTTGAGCTTCTTGTTTAAGAACACTCTTAAAAACACTGTGGTACATAACAACACTACTGTAATCTGTAAGCGATTCAAGTAGTTTTTTTATGTTTACTTGATCTACACCGGTATCAGATATTTCAAAAAACGTATAATCTTTGTGGTTTAAGTAATTGTCATACATTGACCTCCCCAACCTACCTACGATTACAACGTCAGTATCGACTTTTGATACCTCAGCGGCAAAAAGATTAAATACGTCGCGAATAATATCGCCGTATAAACCCGTATTTGATGCTAAGAAAACCGATACAGTTTTTCCGTTAGTATTTAATATAGTATCTTCGCCTAAGGTCTTAACTATAGACTTTCTATATATACGATAAGCATAGACAATATATGCAAACGCGTCATTCAGGCCGTGCATAAAGTTACGGCGAGCCAATACCGAGCTTTTAACTTTTCGCATACGAAGAGCTGCAATTTCTTCGTAAGCTTCCACCATGAATAAAAAGTCATTTAAGGAAGCTACCTCATTTTGTAAAAATTTATTTACTTTGCTCATTACTATTATGTATAGAATTTAATAATAACGTACTTTCAGCACCCACCTTATTAAGTAATTGATTAAAATCGTTGCTGGACTGTACAAGTGAGTCAATTTTGCTTCTAAAGGAAGTATCTTTCGTATAAAGTCGTTGAGTTGATTTAACAAAATTTCTAATAGTACCTGGGGTGTCTTCTTTTACGTGCCCTACCCAGATAAGTGTGAATGCTACTAATTGCACATTTAAATCTAAAATGTCTTCCATTGACTGATCTAAAAAGTAGCCAACGTTTTTACCCATGGTTAAAGTGGTCTTTATACCTTCGTTAAGCTCAGATCCAAAATGAATGAAGCGCTCTGTTTTATTATGTAAAAGCAAGAAACTAGCTAATTCTCTGCTTACTCCCCAACGAACACCTGATTGTGTTTGACGGCCAACTCTTGTGACGGAAAGGAAGTGATTAATTGCAGGTCTCTTACCTACCTTGTACATATCTAAATCGAAAAAGACATGTCCGTCCGTTATTGACATTAAATTGGTCTGTATATAGCCTGATATGTCACCGCCAACAGTCTCCGCGATAGGTAAACACGTGATAGAAGCTGTCCTTCCATCTTTAAGTTTGTAGTTACCTGCTCTTTCAAGTAATTTTGCGTGAGCATAGAATATGTCACCGGGGTAAGAATCACGTCCAGGAAACTTCTTGGATATAAGTGAGATTTCACGATAATACTTTGCGTGAGTAGTTAAGTCATCTAATATCACCAAAGTGTCTGTACCTTTATCCCTAAAGTACTCAGCGATAGTCATAGCAGTTCTAGGACAGACGTATATGTGCGCCACTGGGTCAGCCGAGCCAGACCCGATTATAATTATCTTGTCGCCAACGCCATTCTTTGTCATGAAATCTTGTACCTCACGAATGGCTTGACGCTTCTTGCCGATAGCGGCATAAATGCATATCACACCTTTTCGCGCTTGAGATAACATTGTCTGCATGACAAATGTCGTCTTGCCGATATTGCGGTCGCCGATAATAAGTTCACGCTGACCCTTTCCTAAAGGAACTAAAAAGTCGACTAAAGGTACACCTGTTTCCAAAGGATCTTTAACCTTTTCACGGTGATCTAAACCCAGTGGTGTAACGTCAATTCGACGTTTTTCTGTAAATATAGGAAGAATAGCGCCATCTGTAAGAGCCCTGCCTAATGAGTCGATTGTTTGACCTAATAAACCCTCACCTACCGGCACTTCCAGTATCTCGTCAGTACGTGCTACCTGAGTGCCAACGGGTAAAGTGTCATTAGAAAACAGCATAATTTCTGCGTAGTCCGCGGTAAGAGCTGTAACAAAACCCATATGTCCTGAATTGAAGTACACGACTTCCCAGGTCTTTGCTCCGGGTAAGCCGTTTGCGTACACAATAGGATGTGAAACCTTTTCAATAAAGCCAATTTCTTTGGTTCTATCTAAGCTTTCTTCAAATTTCTTTTTATATAAGTCCGTTAAGTGCATTTGTTTCCTCTAAAAATTTCCTTACACGTGGTGCGAGTGTTGCATCAATGTAATGGCCGTTTACGAAGACTTTCGCGCCACACACGACACTTTCATCGACTTTTATATCTAGTAAGAAGCCCTTGTACGAATTAGCTAAAAGCAACGAATAAATGTTCTTCTTAAACGAGTCAGTAGGTTCAAAAGGGATCTCCAGGGTTATTTTGGGAGCCTTAAGAATAACTTCCGACATGGAAGCCACTTCCTGAGATATATTTGACACATGTGTTCCTAGTCTGGCAGCAACCAATGAAAACCACGTACAAGTTTTAAAATCTTCCTCAAGTGCATTTATGTCAATTGCGGTCGTCTTAAAAGATGCCGCATTTAATTTATCTAAAAGTGACAGTAGACCGAACGACTGACTCACTGTGCAAGTCTGTCGAAGTAATTCGTATTTAAATTCGTCATACACAGGTTCTGTCATACAATTACTTGCCAGATTCCCCTAGCATAAACCCAGCCCTCTGTAACTCATCTTTAAGTGTGTCGTATATAAACCTTTCATGATCTTCTTGGACAAGTGTTCCACCAATCACTTGAGTGCTAATGTTTGATAAGATCTGGAAGATCCTTTCATTTATCAATTTTACCTTTTCCGCCTTGTATGTATGTATTTCAGCAGCTACTTCTGCATAAGCCTTTTCGAGCTTGTCGTCAATTTGTCGTTGTGTGGCAACTGTTTCATTTTTTAAGGAATCTTTAAATGTATCAACCTCTTTAAGTAATGCTGTTTTAATTTCCCCTGTTGATTCATCCAACATTTTTATATTTTCTTCTTTTTCAGATTCAACAGCTTGCTTAAGTGTGGCTAACATCTCCGCACCGGTCGTTTGTAGAGAACTCTCTTGCTTTGTATATATGTCCACTAATTTCTTATTTAGGGAATCTTTAATATCTTTACTAATACTGGAAGCATCCTCTAAGGATTTTTGAGCTTTAAGCTGAGAAGAAGTTAATATCTTTAAGGACTGCACACGTGCGTCATCTAAAATTTTAACGGCATTAGCGTAAGCCTCCGCCTCAATATCTTCAGGTAATTTTTCAGAGGCGTCACCAGCGGCCGAATAAGAACGCGCCGACTTCTTCGTACTTTGTCGCAATTTGAACACACCAAGTACAGTTGCCAAACCTAGAATAAATACGACAGCACAAACAATGTAAAAATACTGTTCTGGAAACAGTGAGGAACTATTGGGCAGGTTTAAAATAAGATCCATATAATAAATTTATATCACTAGAATGAAATACGCAATGACTAGGCCACCAATCATAATTAAAAAAGTTAGTGCGAAATTAAATAACATAACTTTTCGTATAGAATTACCTGCTAATGGATTTCTACCTAAAGCTTCAACTGTAGCACCGGTAGTCTTTCCGAATGAAGAAAAACCAATTGTAAAGGTAACAAAAACAACAGCAATAGCTAATAAGTAACGTAGAGACTCAAGCGGAGTCATAAACGAAGAAGTGACACTGTTTCTTAACACATCTAATAGATTTTTACTTAATGTACCTTCAGCAAAACTGGTACGTATATCAACAAAAGTTAAAACTTGTCCGATATCGTCAGGATTAGCAGGACTATAGTCAGCGAGTGCTATACCTATTATTTGGCCACTCTGAAGGGCTTTTACACCGACACCCGCTATATCTGAACTGGTAATCAAATCTCCTTGCTTAATTTCGCCATTTTTACCGGAAACATTAACGGGTATTTCTCCCCATGAAGATACTAGCTGATAACTTGAAAGGTTTTTATCCTCTATGGAGTAAGTTGGATTATCAACTATGACTCCAAACATGGACGCGTCGTATTCTTTTGTGGCTAAATCGTACACACCGTTAGCATAGGTCACAATATCCCCTACCTTGCCCTCACCGGACTCCAAAGGAATAGATACAGCAGGACTGAACCCTGCGGCCAACGCTTTATTACATAAAAATCCCACAACTAGTAAAAGTAAGAGATTAATAAAAATATATTTAATAGGAAAACTAAACGATTTGGACATTACAATAAGAGTAGTTAAAATCGGGTTTAACGTCAATAGTAGTTCTTCACGTCTATGTACTAAAGGTTATATACAAATTTCCCAAAAATAAATATACAAAACTACGTAAGCATGTTTCTTTAAATATCAAAATTTATATTTGTACAAATTGTATTGTACATTTTTCATAGTATCAGAAATATTTTGAACCTATATATAAAGCTTAAACAAAAAAGGTACTCAAAAAGGTTTCCAAAGTTGTCAATCAAGCGAAAAAACCCTTGACGAGTATTTGAATTCAATTTAGACTTTAAAAAGTTATTAAAAGTTGTAGTAAAAACAATTAGTAACATTTCCTGCCATGAAAGCCTCTGCCCAAGATAATAATACAAACAAATACGTCCTTACACAGAAAAATTATGTCAAAGTATTAGATGCATCTAATATCCTTGGAATTTCCCCATCATCATTAAGAAGACTTGAGTCTGAGGGTAAAATTACATCAGAAAGATTAGACAACAATCACCGCGCCTATAGGGTTGAACAAATCAACGAATTAAAAAAATTAGTTGACGAACAAAAGAAATGTAAAAAAGATAACTTAAAAGAGATGTACAGACAAAGATTACTACAGGGTTGCAGTACTCCAGTATCCACCCAAAAAGAAACTACTCCTATTATTAACGAAGTACCTGAAAACAGAAAAGTTAACTTAAGTAATGGTTCCAAATTTTCCTTAACTAAAACAAATGGCAAGTATTTAGTAATAGCATTTATCATCACAACTTTGCTACTTGCGGGCACAAATAAAAATTCTCAAAAACTTGTAAGTAGTTTAATAGAAACTGTAAAACAAAATAGACAAGCTGTACTAGCTGCAAATGCACAAGCAACAAACGAACAAAAATTTGCAATGGCTGCCGTATTAGCTGCGCAAGATAAAGTGACAAACTATGTCTTTAATACAAACGTTCCTTCCTATTTTAAGAAAACCGTAAATGTAGCTGAAGGATTAACAGTAGAAGGACTTTCAACTTTAAATGGTGGCGTATTAACAACAACCGTTACCACAGGAAACTTAACATTCAATGGTGCAGGAACAATGCAAAACTTACTTAGTATCGACGCCGTAACTAAGAACACATTAGAAACTTCATTACACACAGCAGGAGATGTTACAGGAATAGATTTACTCCATACTAAAGTATCTAAACTAGGTGGCGTTAACATTGGAAAAATGACTGCCACAAATTCTGACATATTAATGGTACAAGGCGGATCGATTCAAACAGTACCTCAAACACAAATCACACAAGTTGGCACAATTACAAATGGTACATGGCAAGGTCAAACAATAGAACAAGGATACGGAGGCACAGGAATAACTTCATACACAGCCGGTGACATGATTTATGCCAACGGATCCGGAACATTAACCACCTTACCAATCTCAACAGCCCCAGGGGCTTTATTGATGTCTACAGGTAGTTCACCAAGTTGGGTAACAGGAACTTCTTTGTTGTCCAAATTATCTTGGGTTACAACAGGTAACGTTGGCACAGATTCAAATGTAGATTTCTTAGGAACAACAGATAATCAATCCTTAGTTTTAAAAACTAACAACACAGAAAGAATGATAATAACAACAAATGGTAAGATTGGTGTGCACACACATACTCCTATGTACGATTTAGATGTAGCAGGTTCAACCAACACCACCACTCTATTTATATCCGGCACAGAAGTCACAGCTAATGCTTCTGAAATTAATTTACTAGACGGTGCTACTGGAACAATTATTACTACAAATAATATTGGCTCACATGCTATTACATCCGTTACCGCAGGACTTGGTTTAATCGGCGGTGGTTCATACGGAGCTATTAATATAGACATCGGAGCGGGTCCAGGTATTACGCCATTAGGTGACAGTTTAACAATTGATGCACTAACCATGGGAGTTTCAGCAACTACATCCAGTAACTCAGGTTTAGAAGTTGCAAACGACGGAGTTCGTATCATTGGCGGATGCGGCGATAATCAAGTTTTGTCATGGGATGCCGCAAATGCAGTTTGGAAATGCACAGTTGTCGCAGGAGTTGGTACAACTTCAATCACAGGATCTGGTGTAGCGGGACAATTGACAATGTTTGACACATCAACAACAGTAAAGGGCGCTAGTGGATTATATTGGGATGGTACATACGGAAGATTAGGTATCGGAGTGCCAACATCTTTATTTGCTTTAGATGTCAACGGAGCAACTAACACTACTCTATTATATATAAGCGGATCTCAAGTAAATGCAACAGCAACAGAACTTAGTTTAACTCATGGTAGATCTGGCACACTTTTAGACAATTCGAACGTTAGCAACTATGCCACAACCGCAGTAACAGCAGGTAACGGTTTAATTGGCGGTGGCTCAAACGGATCATTAACTATTAATATTGGGGCCGGTTCTGGAATAACAGCAAGCGCCGACACAATTGATCTAAAGTTGGCTACAACTGGCACAACTTCAGTAACATCATCCGTATCTGGCATGGAATTAACAGCAGATGGCGTTCGCTTGTTAGGCGGTTGTACATCTAATCAAGTACTATCATGGGACAGCGTAGCAGGTGCATGGAAATGTAATTCAGTAACTGGCATAGGTGCAGGTACTGGCAATGTGTCAGGTTCTGGCGCATCCGGACAACTTACTTTCTGGAATGGATTAAACACTGTCATAGGTTCAAACAATTTATTCTGGAATAATGCCACAGGTAAATTAGGTATTGGTACCACAAACCCAGGTTATCAATTTGACGTAGCCGGTTCTGCTAATATGACAAACTTGTTCATTTCCGGAACAAGAGTTGCAGCTACTGCCACAGAACTTAACAAACTTTCCGGGGCTACTGCTTCAACGACAGAAATTAACTTATTAACAGGAAGAACTGGAACCTTACTTGATACAGCAAACGTTGCTACCTACTCCACCACAGGAGTAACAGCAGGTAATGGCTTAACAGGTGGTGGTACTAACGGAGTGCTAACCGTTAACATTGGCTCTGGTTCAGGCATTACGGCAAACGCAGATAATATTGAAATTAATTTGTCATCCTCTGGCACAACTTCCGCAACATCCTCCAACTCAGGTTTGGAACTTACCGCCGGTGGTGTTAGATTACTTGGTGGCTGTTTAACAAATCAAGTTTTGGCATGGAACAGTAGTACCGCAACATGGAAATGCACAGCTGTTACAGGTATCGGTGCAGGAACTGGTAATGTTTCAGGTTCAGGTGTTAGTGGTCAATTAACTTTTTGGAATGGTATCAACAACGTTATCGGTTCTGACAGTTTGTTCTGGAACAATGCAACTGGAAAACTTGGTATCGGTACAACTGCTCCAGCATATCAATTAGATGTAGCCGGCTCTATTAATAGTACAAACCTGTTTATCGGTGGCACAAGAGTTATAGCAACTGCCACAGAACTTAACAAACTTTCAGGTGCTACTGCTTCTACTACAGAAATTAACTTACTAACAGGTCGCACAGGAACACTTTTAGATACAGCTAATGTCGCAACCTACGCAACAACAGGAGTATCAGCAGGTAATGGTTTAACAGGTGGTGGTTCAAATGGTTCACTAACAATGAACATTGGTGCAGGTTCTGGCATCACCGTTAACGCCGACAACATTGAATTAGCTTTAGCCACATCAGGTACAACCTCTACAACATCATCTAACTCAGGTATGGAAATCACATCAGGTGGCGTTAAACTCATCGGAGGTTGTTCATCCAACCAAGTCTTATCTTGGGATAGTGTTAACTCTACATGGAAATGCAACTCTGTTACCGGCATTGGCGCGGGTACAGGTAATGTTTCAGGTTCTGGCGTTGCAGGCCAAGTAACTTTCTGGAATGGCATTAACAATGTAATAGGATCAAACAACTTGTTCTGGAACAATGCAACTGGAAAACTTGGTATCGGTACAACTGCTCCTTCTTACCAATTAGATGTCTCAGGTTCCGCAAACATGACCAACCTGTTTTTGGCGGGAACTCAAGTTTTGGCAACTTCCGCAGAATTAAATAAACTCTCAGGAGCTACTGCTTCTACCACAGAAATTAATCTCTTAACCGGAAGAACAGGTACTCTATTAGATACAAACAACGCAGCTAACTACACAACCACAGCAGTGGCGGCAGGTAACGGACTTATCGGCGGTGGCTCAAACGGATCATTAACTATTAATGTAGCCGGAGGTTCTGGTATTACGGCCAACGCAGATAACCTTGAGATTAGATTATCTTCCACCGGTACATCTACAAGTACATCCTCTAATTCTGGTTTAGAACTAACCGCAGGCGGACTTAGAATGTTAGGCGGATGCTCTTCTAACCAAGTACTTTCATGGGATAGCGTTAACTCAGCATGGAAATGTAACTCAGTCACAGGCATTGGCGCCGGTACTGGTAACGTTTCAGGCTCTGGCGTTGCAGGACAACTAACTTTCTGGAATGGTTTAAACTCTGTTATCGGTTCAAGTAACCTCTTCTGGAACAACACCGCAAGTAAACTTGGTATCGGTACAACCAACCCAGGTTATCAGGTAGATGTAGCAGGATCTATCAATGCAACTAATATCTTCATTGGTGGCACACAAGTTATTGCAACTGCTAACGAATTAAACAAACTCTCAGGAGCTACCGCTTCTACAACAGAAATCAACTTATTAACAGGTCGAACAGGAACTTTAGTTGATACTAATAATATTGCAAACTACGCAACAACAGCAGTTGCTGCAGGCAATGGCTTACTGGGCGGCGGATCAAACGGATCAGTAACATTAAACATCGGCGCAGGTTCTGGTATTTCAGTTAACGCCGATAACATTGATCTTATACTTGCCACATCAGGTACAACTGCTACAACATCAAGTAATTCAGGTATGGAACTTACCGCTAACGGACTTAAACTTTTGGGCGGTTGCTCTTCTAACCAAGTCTTATCTTGGGATAGTGGTAACTCCACATGGAAATGTAATTCAGTCACAGGTATTGGTGCCGGTACTGGTAACGTTTCGGGGTCTGGCGTATCTGGTCAATTAACATTTTGGAATGGTTTAAATACTGTAATTGGAAACAATAACTTATTCTGGAATAACGCCACAGGAAAATTAGGTATCGGTACAACTGCTCCAGCCTACCAAATGGATGTCGCAGGTTCTATTAATAGTACAAACTTATTTATCGGTGGTTCACAGGTTATCGCTACAGCAACAGAACTTAACAAACTTTCTGGTGCTACAGCATCAACCACTGAAATCAACTTATTAACAGGCCGCACAGGAACCTTACTAGATACTAACAATGCATCAAGTCACGTTACTACAGCAGTAGCAGCCGGAAATGGCTTAATCGGCGGTGGCTCAAACGGATCATTAACAATAGACGTAGTTGGAGGTTCCGGTATCACAGCTAACGCAAACAATATTGAAATCGCACTTTCCTCAACTGGTACTACCTCATCAACATCTTCTAACTCAGGTTTAGAAATAACAGCAGGTGGCTTAAGAATGCTCGGCGGTTGTTCTTCTAATCAAGTATTAGCTTGGGATAGTGTAAATTCTGCTTGGAAATGCACAGCAGTTACAGGAATTGGTGCAGGCACTGGTAACGTTTCAGGTTCTGGTGTTGCTGGTCAACTAACATTCTGGAATGGACTTAACAACGTTATTGGATCCAGTAATTTATTCTGGGATAACGCGGGAAACAAACTTGGCATCGGTACAACAGCTCCATCAAGAAACTTATCTGTTAACGGAGATATGGGTGCTACAACAATTTATCAAGACGGCTACAAAGTCTGTGATTCGTCAGGAAACTGTGTAGGTACAGGCAGCGGAGGAGCCATTGGAGGTTCTGGAAACTCCGGCTACCTTTCAATGTTTAACGGCAGCTACACAATTAAAAACTCTACCCTATTCCAAAGTGGTTCAAATGTTGGAATCGGAACTACAAACCCAGGTTACCAATTAGAAGTTGCCGGTTCTGCTAACATGTCTACCCTATTCATTGGCGGTTCAGCAGTAACTGCTAACGCAACTGAATTAAGTTTAACCAAAGGCAGATCCGGAACTTTGCTTGATACAAACAACGTCAACTCTTATGCAACAACAGCAGTTGCAGCAGGTAACGGTTTACTAGGCGGCGGCTCAAACGGATCAGTAACATTAAACATTGGTGGCGGTTCCGGAATTACAGTTAGCGCCGATGGTATCGACTTAGCTCTTTCCACAACCGGAACTACATCAGCTACATCTTCTAACTCAGGTATGGAATTAACAGCCGGTGGTTTGAGATTACTTGGCGGTTGTTCGGTAAACCAAGTATTAGCTTGGGATAACGTTTCATCAACATGGAAATGCAGTACCGTCACAGGAATCGGCGGAGTCGTGTCAGGTTCCGGCGTTGCAGGACAAGTTGCATTCTGGAACGGTTTAAATGCCACAACAGGAAGTAACAACTTTTTCTGGAATAACTCAACCGGAAAACTTGGAATCGGCACCACCGCTCCAGCCTATCAACTCGATGTCGCAGGTTCTATTAACTCAACAAACTTATTTATCGGCGGTTCACAAGTTATTGCTACAGCAGCAGAGCTAAACAAACTTTCTGGCGCTACAGCATCAACCACTGAAATTAACTTATTAACAGGTCGTACAGGAACATTACTAGATACAAATAATGCATCAAATCACGTTACTACAGCAGTAGCAGCAGGAAATGGCTTAATCGGCGGTGGTTCAAACGGAGCGCTAACAATTGACGTAGTTGGAGGTTCCGGAATTACAGCCAACGCAAACAATATTGAAATCAACTTAACCTCAACAGGAACAACTTCTGTAACATCAAGTAATTCTGGTATGGAATTAACAGCTTCTGGTTTGAGATTATTAGGCGGATGCTCATCTAATCAAGTTCTCTCTTGGGATAGTGTTAACTCCACATGGAAATGTAATTCAGTAACCGGAATTGGCGCTGGCACAGGTAATGTTTCAGGTTCTGGTGTTGCTGGACAACTTACTTTCTGGAATGGCTTAAACACAGTAATCGGATCTAACAGTTTGTTCTGGAACAATGCCACTGGAAAATTAGGTATTGGTACAACTGCTCCAACATATCAACTTGACGTTGCAGGCAGCATCAATTCAACCAACTTGTTCATCGGTGGCACTCAAGTTATTGCAACTGCTACAGAACTTAACAAACTTTCTGGTGCTACTGCATCAACCACTGAAATTAATTTGTTAACAGGTCGCACAGGCACATTAATGGATTCAAACAATGTCGCCAATTACACAACCACAGCAGTAACCGCAGGAAATGGTCTTATCGGCGGTGGTTCAAACGGCTCATTAACTATTAACGTAGTCGGAGGTTCTGGTATTACAGCTAATGCCAACAACATCGAAATCGCACTTTCTTCAACAGGTGCTACCTCATCAGCATCTTCTAACTCAGGTTTAGAAATAACCGCAGGTGGCTTAAGAATGTTAGGTGGATGTTCAGTAAACCAAGTTCTTTCTTGGGATAACGTTTCATCAACATGGAAATGCAGTACAGTTACAGGAATCTCAGGTGTTATGTCGGGTTCTGGAGTTGCCGGACAAGTTGCATTCTGGAATGGTTTAAACTCCACAACAGGTAGTAACAATCTATTCTGGAACAACTCCACTGGTAAATTAGGTATTGGCACTTCATCACCAAGCAGCGTCTTAACTGCTAAAGGCAATATGGATACTTCTATATTGTCCATAACAAACTCTGCCGATATTTCAGCAGGTATCGGTTTATCTGGTGTCGAAAATAACTATGGTATGGAATTCTTTGTAAACGGAAGCTCAGTTGGAAAATGGAGCAACAACGGTGGATTAAATATTGGTACCGCAGCAGCATATGAAGAAGGAAATGGAATTGCCAACGGATTATTAGTACAAGGAAAAGTTGGTATTGGAACCACAAACCCAGGTTATCAATTAGAAGTAGCCGGTTCTGCTAACATGTCTACCCTATTCATCGGTGGATCAGCAGTTACTGCCAGTGCCGCGGAACTTAGTTTAACCAAAGGTCGATCAGGGACTTTACTTGATACAAACAACGTCGCTAGCTACGCAACAACAGGAGTTGCTGCAGGAAATGGTTTAACAGGTGGTGGTTCCGTTGGTTCATTAACATTAAATGTCGTTGGTGGCTCCGGAATTACAGTTAACGCCGACAACATTGAATTAGCTCTTGCTACATCAGGAACAACTTCTACAACATCAAGTAACTCAGGTATGGAATTAACATCTGGTGGAGTCAAATTAATCGGCGGATGCTCTTCTAATCAAGTTCTTTCGTGGGATAGTAGTGCCGCCGCTTGGAAATGTAGTTCAGTCACAGGAATTGGTGCAGGCACAGGTAACGTCTCAGGCTCTGGTGTTTCCGGTCAATTAACTTTCTGGAATGGTTTAAACTCTGTAATCGGTTCAAGTAACCTATTCTGGAATAACTCCACAGGTAAATTAGGTATCGGTACAACTGCTCCAGCTTACCAATTAGATGTAGCAGGATCTATCAACTCAACCAACTTGTTCATTGGTGGCACTCAAGTACTAGCAACTGCTACAGAATTAAATAAACTTTCAGGCGCTACAGCATCAACTACTGAAATTAATTTATTAACAGGCCGTACAGGTACACTACTCGATTCAAACAATGCAACTAACTACGTTACAACAGCAGTTACCGCAGGTAACGGTGTAATCGGCGGTGGTTCAAACGGTGCTTTATCAATTAATGTAGTCGGAGGTTCCGGAATCACAGCAAACGCCGACAATATTGAGATCAATCTTTCCTCAACCGGAGCTACAACAGCTACATCAAGCAATTCCGGTTTAGAGTTAACAGCCGGTGGCGTAAGAATGTTAGGTGGTTGCTCATCTAATCAAGTATTAGCTTGGGACAACGTTTCAGCTACTTGGAAATGCAGTACAGTTACAGGAATCGGTGGCGTCGTTTCAGGATCAGGTGCCGTAGGACAACTAACTTTCTGGAATGGAGTAAATTCTGTAATCGGAAATAACAACTTATTCTGGAATAACGCATCTGGAAAATTAGGTATCGGTACAACCGCTCCAGCATATCAACTAGACGTAGCAGGCAGTATCAACTCAACCAACTTGTTCATCGGTGGCACACAGGTTATTGCAACTGCCAACGAACTTAACAAACTTTCAGGCGCTACCGCTTCAACAACCGAAATCAACTTACTTACTGGCCGTACCGGTACCCTACTCGATACAAACAACGCAACTAATTACGTAACAACCGCAGTAACAGCCGGAAGTGGTTTACTTGGCGGTGGTTCAAACGGATCGCTAACAATGAACATCGGCGCAGGTTCAGGCATTACAGTTAACTCAGATAACATTGATATCGCAATTACTAATTCAGGTAACACAGCAGTAACATCATCTAACTCTGGCTTAGAACTAACCGCCAACGGACTCAGAATGATTGGTGGCTGTAGTAATAACCAAATACTCTCATGGGATAACGTAAACGCCGCTTGGAAATGTAACTCAGTTACAGGAATCGGCGCAGGCACAGGTAACGTGTCTGGTTCTGGCGTTGCAGGACAATTAACATTCTGGGATGGCCTAAACTCCGTAACAGGATCAAACAGTCTTTTCTGGAATAACGCAACCGGAAAACTAGGCATTGGCACTACCAACCCAGCCTACCAATTTGAAGTCGCCGGCTCTATCAACTCAACCAACCTATTCATTGGCGGTTCACAAGTTATTGCAACAGCAACAGAACTTAACAAACTCTCTGGTGCTACTGCATCAACCAGTGAAATCAACTTATTAACAGGCCGCTCAGGTTCATTAATCGACACCAACAACCTTGGTATGTACGCCACAACATCAGTAATCGCAGGTAATGGACTTATCGGCGGTGGTTCAAACGGAGCCGTAACCTTAAACATTGGTGCAGGTTCCGGTATCACAATCAGTGCAGACGATATAACAATCGACGCAATCACCGCAGGTGCAACAGCTTCTACATCAGGTAATTCAGGTTTAGAAGTAGCCGCAGATGGATTAAGACTTTTAGGCGGTTGCGGTAATAATCAAGTATTAGCTTGGGATCTTGGTGCTTCACTTTGGAGATGCACTTCAGTAGCAGGCGTTGATGGCTCAGTATCAGGATCAGGTGTTAATGGCCAATTAACATTCTGGAACGGCTTAAGCACAATAACAAGTTCCAACAATCTTTACTGGAATAACGCAACAGCAAAACTTGGAATCGGTACAACTGCCCCAGCCTATCAACTCGACGTTGCAGGTTCAGCTAACTTCACAAACTTCTTTATTGGTGGTGCACAAGTTGTAGCTACAGCCACAGAACTTAATTTGTTATCAGGTAGATCAGGAACATTAATGGATTCAAATAACATCGGCAACTACGCAACTACAGCCGTAACAGCCGGTTCAGGACTTATCGGCGGAGGTTCAAACGGATCTTTCTCAATGGCAATCGGCGCAGGTTCTGGTATTTCAGTTAACGCCAGTAACATTGACGTTAAACTTGCTACATCCGGAACAACATCAACAACATCAAGTAATTCTGGTATGGAATTAACAGCCGACGGACTTAAATTATTAGGCGGTTGTTCAGCAAGCCAAATCTTAATTTGGGACGCCATAAACTCTGTTTGGAAATGTGACACAGTAACCGGAATTTCAGGTGTTGTTTCAGGATCAGGTATTGCAGGACAAGTTTTGTTCTGGAATGATACCTACTCTACAACCGGAAGCAAAAACTTATTCTACGATAAAAACACAAGCTCTTTGGGTATTGGCACATCCACTCCATCAGCCAACTTAGACGTAGCCGGAACAACATGGCTTAAGGGCGGTTCTAACCCAGGCGGATTATTTGTAAACGCCAGTGGTAATGTTGGTATTGGAACTACAAACCCAACATCAAAACTTACTTTAGCTTCAACAGCAGATATAGAAAGTGCAACCCCAGTATTAGGTGATGAACTTGTTAACGAAAATAACTGGACATTAAGTTCAGGTTGGACCGGAGACTACGCAACAGGATTTGCTCACACAACAGGTAACACTACACTATCTAGAACCATGTCCGTCTCATCTGGTGTGTCATACCAAGTATCATTTACAGTTGCAGGAAGAACATCAGGATCCTTCGACGTAGAATTGGGCGGACACACTACAACAGGATTTACAGGCTCCGATAATTTCACAATGACTGCCACTGCAGATAACGGTGCTCTAATATTTAAACCAACTAACGACTTTAACGGGACCATTTCAAACATTTCCGTAAAATCAATTGGCGCAGACCTTATTGATGATACGGGTTGGACCGAACAACCAGGTTGGACCGGAAGTGTTTACAGTTACTTTACGCACACAATTGGTTTAACAAACCCATTAACATTTACTGTGCCAACTTCAGCTGGCAGTAGCTACGAATTTTATATTAATCCTCAAAGTAGATCAGCTGGATCCATAACGGTTTCATTGGGTAGCGAAAGCCATACATTTACCACAGAAGGCTACTACACCTTTACTGCAAGCGCCGACAATATGTCATTGGTATTAACACCTACTGCAGATTATGATGGTCACACTTACCTATCCTTTAAATATGTAGGCACAACAGAGCTTACATCCGCAGATAATTGGTCTATTGTTTCAGCCGGAACTGCACCAGCAGCAGGATGGTCATGGGATGGAAATTATAACGATGGGTTCACGCATAATGTGGGTAGTACACAAACATTAGAAGCGACTACAACCGTAGTACAAGGAAACAATTACGATTTGGATATTGATTCTTATGATGTAACTGCAGGTTCTTTTACAGTTACTCTCGGTGATCAAACACAAACATGTGAAAATGACACCGAATGCATTTTAACATTCACCGCGAGTGGCAATAATCTTCCTTTAGTAATCACACCTACTGCTGACTTTGATGGAAGTTATGTAGACCTGTATTCCTTAACGCTAAATGGTGCTGGTACAAACTTACTTAATTTTTCTACTTGGACAGGCGTTCCCACATTCAATGGATGGACCTATGATGGTGATAGTGGATTTATACATAGCACCGGAAATACTATTACACTAAGTAACCCAACCTCAGTGGTTTCAGGAAACTCCTATTCCATAGAAGTTGGTTCTTGGACCGCTACAGGTGGCTCCTATACAGTATCACTTGGAGGTGTTACCCATACTTGCAGCAATAACACCAACTGCACACTTGAATTCGCGGCAACAGTCAGTAACACACCTCTTGTTATAACTCCAACTTCCGATTTTGATGGGGATGTATGGGCATATAATCTTAAACTTAAAGGCCCACAACTTGCCACCGACGCTTCCTGGACACTAGGTACAGGCTGGAGTGGAAACTTTACAGACGGATTCACACATACAGCCAATGTAAGATCGATTTCCAGACCAATTACTCTACCCGCAGGAAATGGCACCTACTTAGTACAATATACGGTGACTGGAAGAACTCAAGGATACTTTAGGATTTATATAGGTGATACAGGTGGATATAACGTAAGTTCCACCGGGTCAGACCTTATAGCAACTTCGGGTAGCGATAATCAAAATATTGTAATAGTTCCATCGGCAAACTTTGACGGAACCATTTCGGACATTTCAGTTAAACGCGTACTAGATCCACAATATATAGACAGCGTAACTATGGGATCCGAATGGCATACCGCTTTTGGAAGTGATTACATTTACCAACATACATACGAAGGAGGCACCGATGTCCTTACAGGTAATACTAGCGTAACTTCCGGTGCGGATTATCTACTACGCTTTGATGTATTTAACGAAACACACGGATCCGTTACAGAAACTTTTGGAGGACAAACAAGTGGCAGCATAACTGGAGGCTGGGGAAGTCTTATGCAAGAGGTTACCGCAGACGGAGATAATATTCCATTGGTGTTTACGCCATCTAATGACTTTGATGGTTCTGTACAACACATGAGTATTCGTCAAATAGTAGACACAAATCTTGTGGATGATACAAACTGGACCGCTACATCATCATGGTCAGGAAATTACACCGATGGCTTTACTCACACACTTGATAGTACAGATTACATGCTTACAGAAGCATTGGGCGTAACCTCAGGAAATACATATGAAATAACAATGTCAGCTACAGGAAGCTCCCAAATACAACTACCAACTACATTAGGAGATTCAACTGATATAGTGTACCCACGAGGAGGTTATCCAAACCAAGTAAATGAATTGACTGCAAAGGCAGATAATGCCCCATTGCATATTTCTTCTGATGATACCTTTGTCGGAACCATAACAGGAATATCCGTTAGACAAACAAGTGCTAACGACATGTTGAACTATGCCACCTGGAGTACACCAGCAGACACAACAACATGGACTGGCAACTACAATGATGGATTAACACACGTAACAGGAAACACAGATGCCTTATCATTTGGCGTACCAAGTTATACTGCAGGACAACTATTCCGTGTAGCAATAACCGTTGCAAACCGAACAAATGGCGCATTCGACGTGAATTTTGGTGGCGACGATTTTAACTTCTGGCATGATAGCCAAACTGCCAGCTTCCAACCAGGCATTGATAATGGAAGATTGGTATTAACACCTACATCCGACTTTAACGGTACATTTACTAACGTATCAGTTAAAGATTACGGACCACAATTACTAAACGACACCAACTGGGTAGCTACACCAAGCTGGACAGGTAATTACAATGACGGATTCCAAAGAGTTGTGGGAAATGCACCTTTAAGTAGACCCGCCGCTACCCTATCCGGAACAACCTACCGAATTGATGCAATAGTTAACAACTTATCACTAGGTGATTTTTCATTAGGACTCGGAAATCAACGAACAGAAGGTATTCAAGGCAGTACTTATCGCATGTTAACCGCCAATACAGACAATGCCCCAATCACAATCGTACCATCAGCCAATGTTAATGGACTTATAAGAGACATACATTTAGTACCTTTAAGCACTGAAATAACTGACTCCAATGATTGGACAGAAGATGCTGGTTGGACCGGAAACTACAATGATGGCTTTACACACGAAGTTGGCAATACCAATACCATTTCGAGAACCATGTCGGTTGATCAGGGCCAAAATTACAAAACATCTTTTACCGTTACCGGACGCACAGCTGGTTCATTTACAGTAACCCTAGGCGGGGTAACATCCAGCAGTATTAACAACACAAATACTTTGAATACAGTAATAGAAACACAAGACGGCCCATTAGTATTTACACCAACATCCGATTTCGACGGTACTATTTCAAATATTTCAGTTAAACCAATTACCGGAACTTACGGGCCCCTAGTCACTATTATTGACAGTACAGGTGCCGTAGCTTTTGAATTACGATCTACACTAGCGGCACAAGAAAATATATTTATGGGCAAAAATTCTGGCTCACATAACACAACTGGAGCATTAAATGTAGCTCTTGGTACAAACGCTTTAGACTTTAACACCACAGGAAGATACAACACAGGAATTGGTGCATACGCTTTGCAAGATAATACAACCGGTGAACAAAATACAGCCATTGGGTTGTCCGCTCTTAGATATAACACTACTGGAACTAGTAATGTGGCTATTGGAATGCAAGCGCTATATTCAAATAAATCAGGTCACAAAAATATCGCCATCGGAGGTATGGCATTGTTTAGCAACACTACAGGTAGCTATAATACTGCAACTGGAGATGGTGCTTTATATAGCAACACCACGGGAACTGACAACACCGCAACCGGTACTAGTACCCTTTACAACAATACAACTGGCTATAACAACGTAGCCATGGGAAATTTAGCATTATTCGAAAATACAGTGGGAAAAGAAAATATAGCGATTGGTGACAATTCTATGCGCTACAACACATCAGGCAGTGAAAACGTAGCACTCGGAACTAGTACGCTTTACTCCAACACAACTGGCTATAATAACTTAGCTGTAGGTACAAGAGCATTATTTAGCAACACCACAGGAAATGAAAATACCGCACTTGGTACAACCGCTTTGTATTACAACACAAGCGGAAATGGAAATGTCGCTACAGGAACCAGCGCACTTTACTACAACACAACGGGAATCGACAATACGGCTACAGGAACCAGAGCATTATTCAACAACACAACAGGCTCCTACAACATAGCTACAGGAGTTAATGCACTTTACAACAACACAACTGGATACGATAACATAGGTATTGGCAATGCATCCTTAAATGAAAACCGCGATGGTTATCTAAACTTGGCTATGGGCGATTCCGCACTACATAATAATACTAACGGTCATGAAAATATTGCATTGGGAACTGAAGCGCTGAGAATGAACTCCGAAGGTAGTTATAACACCGCCATAGGTACATATGCGTTGCACGAAAATAACGGCACATACAACATTGCTATTGGAGATGGTGCAATGTATAGCAACACACTTGGAAACAATAACGTTGCAATAGGTGTTGAAGCCTTACGACAAAATCAAGAAGGTTACAATAATGTTGCAATAGGTTTTTCTGCCTTACACGAAAACAACAGCGGTATTTTAAATACAGCAGTAGGTACAAGTGCAATGCGTTCTAACACCACAGGTATAGCCAATACTGCACTTGGAGCTGAAACTTTAAGACAAAATCAAGAAGGAAACAACAACACCGCTATTGGTTATGATGCCTTGCATGAAAATAACTATGGTTCTTTAAATACAGCTATTGGTTCATCAGCTATGCGCGCCAATACATTAGGAAGCAACAACACTGCCTTGGGAGTAAACGCCCTAAGAAGTAATCAAGAATCAAGCTGGAATACTGCTATCGGTTCAGATGCATTACAAAACGATAATGGCGGCGGATATAACGTTGCCGTTGGAAGTAGCGCCCTATTTGCAAACACAACAGGCGAATATAATACTGCCATTGGTGTGGATGCCCTAATTTCAAATACGACCGCTTCATGGAATACTGCAGTAGGTCACCGCGCTCTTGCCCTCAACACAGTTGGAATTCAGAACGTTGCTGTTGGTCAAAATGCCCTAGCCAACAATACAATAGGAGAATATGGTACTGCCATTGGTGTGGATGCGTTACTAAGCAACACTACAGGAAGCTGGAATACAGCCGTAGGTAACTATGCCCTTTCCCTCAACACAGTTGGAACACAAAACGTTGCGATTGGTCATAATGCTTTACAAAACAACACAATCGGAGACCTTGGTACTGCTGTCGGTACAAATGCATTATCAAGCAACACTACAGGAAGCTGGAATACCGCCATTGGAGGTAACAGTCTTGCATATAATACAACCGGAACACGAAACGTTGCTGTTGGTAATGATGCTCTAGGCAGCAACACAATAGGAGACTTGAATACCGCCATTGGTGCAGAGGCATTATCAAGCAACACAATTGGTAGCTGGAATACTGCCATTGGAAATTACAGTCTTGCAAATAACACCACAGGAGTTATCAACGTGGCTATTGGTAACCAGACCTTGCAAGGTAACACAACCGGAGAAGCAAATGTTGCAGTAGGAAATCGCGCATTGGTAAGCAACACTACAGGCAGCTGGAATACCGCCATCGGAAGTGAGTCTCTTGCAACTAATACAACTGGAGTTAACAATGTGGCTATTGGTCAAGCCGCACTATTTATTAACTCAACAGGAGAAAGAAACGTGGCAGTAGGAAATCGTGCATTGGTCAGCAACACAACGGGAGGTTGGAACACCGCCCTTGGTGAGCAAACACTTGCAACTAACTCAACAGGTTTTGCAAATGTGGCCGTAGGCCAGGCAGCATTATTCCTAAATACTGAGGGTGTACGTAACGTCGCCGTGGGTAATAACGCCTTGGGAAGCAACACAATTGGTAGCTGGAATACCGCTTTAGGGTGGCTATCACTTGGATCTAATACAACAGGTGCTGAGAATGTGGCAGTAGGAGCACATACAATGCTACAAAATACAGGAGGCGGAAGAAATACTGCCATTGGTAATGGCTCAATGGAAAGTAATACACTTGGTAGCTATGATACTGCTATTGGATATAGATCTCTTGCTTCCAACACATTGGGATCTGAAAACGTTGCAATTGGTGACATGACCCTCGCCAACAACATTGAGGGAATCCGCAATGTCGCAATTGGTAATGGCACGCTTCAAAACACTACAGCATCTTTTAATACAGCCATTGGCTATATGGCATTAAATGCAAATACAACAGGTGAACTTAACATCGCCATTGGTAATGGCTCAATGGTTAATAACACTACAGGTAATCACAATACAGCCGTTGGTATAAATGCACTATCTTCAAACTTAGAAGGCTGGAACAACGTAGCGTTAGGTGAAAGTGCATTACAAAATAATGTAGCAGCAGAAAATACCGCAATTGGTAATTGGGCACTTATGAACAACACAACTGCCGTTCACAACACAGCACTTGGTTACGGGGCACTTTCTACTAACCAAACATCAACTGAAAACACCGCGGTAGGTTGGAAAGCATTGAATGCAAATACAGGTGAATTTAATACAGCAATAGGAAGTGGTGCACTTATGAGCAACACAACCTCCGGGAAAAATACAGCCTTAGGAACTTCTGCACTTGCCGTCAACACAACTGGCTGGGAAAATACAGCTTTAGGTTTCGGTGCATTATCTACAAACACAGTCAACTACTACAATACGGCCGTTGGGTCATACGCCTTAAACAACAATACCGGAGGAAAAAATACTGCCATAGGTACTTCTGCATTAGTTAACAACTCAGGTGGTTGGGAAAATGTCGCCGTGGGATATCAAGCTTCCTATGCAAACACAACGGGATATTACAATACCACTGTAGGTGCAGGCGCTTTATCGGCAAATACAACTGGAACATACAACGTAGCTATGGGTAACGGAGCCGCAGCAAGCTTAAATGGTGTTGGAAACGTTGTTGTAGGCTCAGCCGGCGCGCTTCTTGTTACAAGCGGAACTAATAATACATTTGTAGGTAACTGGACAGGATCTAACCCACTCCAAGCTCACGACGTAAATAACTCTATGGCCTTAGGTAGCGGCGCATTTACTACAAGAAACAATCAAATAGTAATCGGAAACACCGATATCGAACAAACATTATTAAACGGAAATGTCGGAATTGGTACAACCAATCCGGTTTCAAAATTATCACTTGCCTCAACAGTAGCTCTTGAACACGCGCCAGTACTTGGGCCAGAACTTGTTGATGCTAATAACTGGACAAAAGAATCTGGCTGGACCGGCGATTACAACACAGGATTTAGTCACTACGCGGGTACCTTTACCCTATCTCGCCCTGTTACTGTATATGAAAGAATCGACTACAGAGTATCCTTTACCGTAACAGATAGAACAGCAGGTTCATTTATTATTTCACTTGGTGGAAAAACATCAGGCGAATTTACCGATTCAGGTTCATTTGACTTAAATGCTAACGACAATAGTGCCCCATTAGTATTTACACCAACTAATGATTTTAACGGAAAAATTACTAATATCTCCGTTAAAACAGTTGGTGTGGGGCCTGAATTGACCAATGGCAGTAATTGGTCGTCACAAACTGGATGGACAGGTAACTATAACGACGGATTCACACATACTGCAGGAGATACTGTGGCTCTTACATCCAACTCTATGACACTTACAAGTGGTTCAGATTATTTGGTAATCTTCGATGTTAGAAATAGAACTGCAGGTTCATTTACAGTTAAATTAGCAGATTCAGCTTATTCAACCGAACAAACAGCCAATAACGCCGTATCCTTAAATGTTACTGCAACCAGCGGAGCATTAATTATCACCCCAACCAGTGACTTTGATGGAACAATATATTACATATACGTAAGAAAAGTTGGAAATCAATTACTCTCTGATCAGTTCTGGGTATTGGGCTCTGCTTGGAATGGAAACTTTAACGACGGCTTTACCCACAACCCAGGTGAAGGTACCGATTTATCCAGAAGACTTGATGAAGCTATTGGTAATACTGCCTTAGTAACAGTTAACGTTACTAACCGTACACAAGGTACTGTTTATACAGACTACAGCGGTCAAGTAACAGGTCTTTTACGTGGCTCGGATGGCTGGACAGCATCGGGTTTTGACGTATTTACAGCATCTAGTGATAGTGCCCCAATAATATTTAGACCAAGTGGTGACTTTGACGGAACAATCACTACCTCTGCAATTAGTTTAGGCGCAAATCTATTGCAGCAATCAGCATGGGGATTATCAGGTTGGACCGGAAATTACGCCACAGGATTTACACACGTTGCAGGAATTACAGATAGCATAAGTAGACCTTTAACATTAACAGCAGGTACAGCTTACTTAACAACAGTTACAGTTACAGGTCGCACAGCAGGTTCATTCGACGTTTCCGTAGGCGGAGCTACATATGAAGGTATGGGCTGGACCGGAACAAGTTATGGCGTATTTACACCAGCTAATGACAATGAGCCACTTATCATTACGCCATCAAGCGACTTTAATGGCACAATCTCGAACATATCCGTAAAAGCTGTTGGTGCAGGATCCGAACTCACAAACAGTGCAAACTGGAATAAGGATTCTGGTTGGACAGGTAACTGGACAAACGGCTGGACACATGTCCATGGAACAAAAGCATTATCTAGACCTATGACTTTAGCCTCGGGTGGCAACTATTTCGTACACGTAGTTGCTTCAGGAACCACAACGGGTTCATTCACAGTAACTTTAAGTGGTGCAACATCTGCAGCTCAAACAGGTGAAAATATCATGTACTTAACAACTACCGAAGATAATAGTCCATTGGTAATAACACCAACGGATGATTTTAACGGAAAAATAGAAGGTATATCTGTAAAAGAATTAGGCGATGAAATGACAACAGGTGCTACATGGAATATGGACTCAGGTTGGACAGGAGACTTTAATACCGGATTTACACATATTGCAGGTATGAAATATAACGCACCTTTAACCAGACCAACAAGTGCTGTTACCGGCACAGCATATATGCTAAGCGCTACAGTCACCGACCGCACAGCAGGATCGTTTGACGTTTCAGTAGCAGGTAATGGTACCGGTGGTATGGGCTGGACAGGTACAAATAGTGGTATTTTCACAGCATATTATGACAACGGACCAGTCATCATCGCTCCAACAGGAGACTTTGACGGTACTATATCTAATATTTCAGTTATTGAACTTGGCCCAGAGCTTCTTGACGAAAACGATTGGTCCGAGGTTGCAGGTTGGTCCGGAAATTACAATGACGGATTTACACATACCACCGGAACAACCACATCTTTATATCTACCTACAAGTGTTGTCTCGGGTGATACATATCAGCTCCAGATAGAAAACTTATCAATTTCAGCAGGATCATTTACAGTTTCCATGGGCGGTCAGTCCGTAAATATAAATAACGATAATCACTGGCCCTTAATCACACTTACCCCAACGCAAAACAATGAAAACATCGTTATTACACCTACTCAAGATTCCGATGCGTATATATTTTTGGACTTTTTATCACAAGTCGGCGCAGAACTTACAGGTGCAGACAACTGGACAGTAGAAGCAGGATGGAATGGCAATTATGCCGACGGATTTACACATTATAGCGGTGAGGGAACTAATACAGTATCAAGACCAATGGTCATAGACTCAAGCAGCGATTACAATGTTGCCGTTACAATTACAGGCAGAACACATGGTCAGGTTGACGTAAGCTTGGCCGGAGATTCAAACCTATTCGCATCCAGCTCTTATATAACTATTAATAATTTGGATACTAATGGACCTTTGATATTAACACCAACTGACGATTTCGACGGAACAGTTAAGATTTCTGTAAGACAAACAGGCAATAGGAGCTTCCTACCTGGAAATGATTGGACACAACAACAGAACTGGACAGGTAATTATGCCAGTGGATTTACACATGTTACTGGTAGTACAGCCGACTTAACCAAACCAACAAGCGCGGCTGCAGATACAGAATACTATGTTAGCTATACGGTAACAGGAAGAACAGCCGGATCCTTTACCGTAGACCTAGGTGATGATTATATCAATACTGTTGAAGGTTCTGGAACTATTGTACTAAACCCATATAATAATGATGCTCTACTTAAAATTACACCAACGGCTGATTTTGACGGTACTATCTCTAACATATCTGTAAGACTTAAGGGTAGTGACATGGTCGACGAAAATGACTGGACATCTGACTCTGGATGGTCTGGTGATAACAGTACGGGTTTTGTACACGCAGGTAACACCAACGTCATGACTATGCCTATGACCGTCACTCAATACGACAAATACTTGGTAGCTGCAACAATCACCGGGCGTACTGCAGGAAGCTTTGGCATAGTTTTCGCAGGCAACCCATTCTGGTTCTGGCACGATAGCCAAACCGCTACATTCGAAGCCTTAGTGGAAGACGGACCATTTGAAATACACCCAGACGCTGACTTTAATGGCCTGATGAAGTTTTCAATCAAACACTTGGGTGCTGAGCTTGTCGACACTAACGACTGGACAGCCGAAACACCATGGACAGGTGACTACAATGCAGGTTTCACACATACTCCAGGCACAGAGGTATATACATTATCCAGAAACATGGATATTACAGCCGGAAATTCATATAAGACAACATTTACAGTATCAGGACGCACACAAGGTTCATTTACGATTGGTTTAGGTGGAACAACATCAGGTAGCTTCACTGATACAAATACATATGTAAACACAGCTACAACCACAGGGCCACTTATTATCACTCCAACAGCTGACTTTGATGGAACAATTTCAGCTATCTCTACCCTACCCGTCGGCTCTGAACTTACCGACTCTAGTAGTTGGGTTGAAGCTTCCGATTGGTCTGGTACTTACGCAACAGGATTTACACACACTGCAGGTGAAGGAACAATGACCGTATATAGAGATATGAACAGTATTAATGCAGCTAATGCATACATAATATCTTTCACAATAACTGGAAGAACAGCTGGTTCATTTACAATTGGTTTAGGAGGAACAACATCATCTAGTTATATAGAAACAGGATCCATTGAGCTCACAACCGTATCAAATAATGGAAGACTTATCTTCACACCAACCAACGACTTTGATGGAAAAATTTCTAATATTTCAGTTAAACATATTGATAGCAGAACTTATGCCGCTATCTTCAGCATTTCCGATAGTACAAATGCTGTAAACTTTGAAATTAGATCAACCATAGCCGCTATGAATAATACCTTCATTGGTGTTGGCGCAGGTGCAGCATATACAGGTGGCGACAACAATATAGCAGTAGGAAACCACGCACTAGGTTCTAATACAACTGGAAATAGAAATTCCGCATTTGGAAGCTACGCTTTGATAATGAATACAGGCGGAGAACAAAATACCGCATTAGGCTTGAGCGCTCTTTACAGCAACACCGTCGGTTCACAAAATACCGCTGTTGGTGGATATGCACTTAATTCTAATACCACAGGAAACTTAAATAATGCATTTGGAGATTATGCATTGTTTTCAAACACAACCGCCAGTTACAACTCCGCATTTGGACTTAATGCGCTATATCACAACACAACGGGCGAAAACAATAATGCATTCGGAGACTACGCATTAACAGCAAATACAACCGGATATGATAATGTAGCATTTGGTAAAGAAGCATTAGCAGCCAACACAACTGGTATAGCAAATGTTGCTGTGGGTAATGGAGCTCTTTGGAGTAATTTAACAGGTGAAAGAAATACGGCTATTGGCACAAGCGCACTTAGCAACAACACTACAGCTTGGGAAAATGTTGCTATTGGAACATATTCCTTACTAAGCAATACCACAGGTGGTCAAAACGTAGCCATTGGTGCATTCGCTTTGAACAATAATATAAGTGGTTTTTCCAACGTTGCTATTGGAAAAGAAGCTTTGTTCTACAACGTTAGTGGTGGTTCTAACACGGCTATTGGAAATCAAGCACTTTACCAAAATACGGATGGCAGCTGGAATGTAGGAATTGGTTTAAATGCTTTATCAAATAATAAAGGCTCACGAAACACAAGTATTGGTGTTCATTCAGCCGAGGGCATTTCCTCAGGAGAAAGCAATACATTTATCGGTGCATATGTAGCCACAAATGCATTACAAAAATTGGATGTTCAAAATTCAATAGCTATTGGCGATAACACATTTACAACTGCCGATAATCAAGTTGTACTTGGTAACGATTCTATTTCCACAACACTCTTAAAAGGTAATGTTGGAATTGGTACTACAAACCCAACCACCAAACTCGCATTTGCCTCAACCGAAGACCTTGAACACGCTCCAATACTTGGCGCCGAAATGACCGATGCAACCGGCTGGACCAAAGAATCTGGTTGGACCGGTAATTACAACACAGGATTCGCCCACTCCAGCGGTACATTCACATTATCAAGACCAATGACGGTTGCCACAACCAATACTTACAGAGTTTCATTCACTGTCACAGACAGAACAGCTGGATCAGTTAATGTAACCTTGGGTGACCACGTAACTTCAGGAATCACTGACACGACAGTATTTAATACAACAATAGATACCGACAATGCCCCATTGATATTCACACCAACAACAAACTTTAACGGAACAATTTCAAATATTTCCGTCAGGCTGGTTGGTGCCGACTTAGTAGATGAAAACGGTTGGGTTATGCAATCTGGCTGGACCGGTAATTACAACACAGGATTCGCCCACTCTTCCGGAACATTTGCACTATCAAAAGAAATGTCGATAGACGTAGGAAATGTCTACAGAATTGATGTAACCGTTGCAGGTGCAACAGCAGGAACATATTCTATAGGGCTTGGGGGCGAAACAGCTGCAGGATACTCTGGTACCGGAACTGCAACACTTACAGCATCAGTAAAAAACGGCCCACTAATATTCACACCAACAGATGACTTTAACGGCACAATAACAGCTATTAATGTCCGCATTGTGGGAAGTGAAAATTTGGATGAATACGCTTGGACAGTTGGTTCAAGTTGGGATGGAAACTTTAATGATGGATTTATACATGCCGCTGGTGATGGCACAGATACAATATCAAGACCTGTAGGTACAACAATCGATGAATCATACCTAGTATCCTTCATAGTCACAGGTCGCACAGCAGGTTCATTCACCGTTGGCTTGGGTGGACAAACATCAGGGACACTAACTGATTCAATTAGCTACGTCGTCAAAGCTACAGAAGATAAGGGTCCTTTAATATTCACACCAACCGACGACTTTGACGGTACTATTTCAGCTATTTCAGTAAAAACATTAAGTGCCAACCTAACTAATGACACATTATGGTCAACTGAATCAGATTGGTCCGGAAACTTTACTGATGGATTCATACATGCCGCAGGTAGTACATTTACATTATCCAGAACAGTTGCAACTGACTCAGGACTATCTTATTTGGTCTCCTTTACGATTGCAGATCAAACTGCAGGTTCTGTGGTATTAGACATGCAAGATGCGCCATCAGGAAGTTATTCAACCGACAACTCCTACTCCGTGATACTAACTTCATATGACTACGACGAGCCATTAACATTTACTCCAACAGCCGATTTCGACGGAACTATTTCGGGCATTTCAGTATTGCCATTAGGCAGCGAATCCACAAGTTCTGCTAACTGGACAATGGCTTCCGACTGGACAGGAAACTATAACGACGGTTTCACACATACAGCTGGTGAAGGCACATTTACAGTATTTAACAATTTGCCACTCACAAACGGTGAATCATATATTGTTAAATTCTCAACAACAGGTAGAACCAATGGCGATGTGAGTTTATCCTTGGGTGGAACCACTTCAGCAGACAGTCCATATTCCTACAACAGCAATTTTATAGCAGATATAACTGTAACCGATAACACTAAACCATTGGTATTCACACCAACCAGTGATTACGACGGTACTATTTCAAATATCTCTGTCAAACACATCATTAGCAGAAAATACAACGCTCTTGTAAGTGTTATCGACAGTACAGGCGCCCTAAACTTTGAAATCCGCTCCTCTACTGCCGCCAAAAACAATATGTACATTGGTGTAGATGCAGGTTCTCACACAACAACAGGTGAAAGTAACTTAGCCCTAGGTAAATACTCACTTGCTGCTGTTACAAACGGTTACAACAACACAGCAATTGGTCTAAACGCGATGCTTTCAACAACCACTGGCGCATACAATACCGCATTAGGTATAAACGCTTTAGAGAATATGGTTAATAGCAGTGGCAACGTAGCAATAGGTGAAAGTACACTTAACTCACTAACAGATGGTGCATATAACACCGCTATCGGAATGAACGCGGGCGCAGCAATAACTACAGGAGAAAACAATATATTTATTGGTTATGCCGGGTTTATGGGTAATCAGAAAGTCGACGCAATGAATTCAATCGGTATAGGTAACGGCGTATCTACAACCAAAGATAACCAAGTAATACTAGGTAACACCAGCATTGTTGAAACACTCCTAAATGGAAACGTCGGAATCGGTACAACAAATCCAAACTACACATTAACTGTTAACGGCCAACCAGCAGCCAACGGTTTCACCGCATTTACAAACTACTCAGATAGTAGATTAAAAGAAAACATTAGCTACTTAAGTGGTGGATACCTTGATAAGATCATGCAATTACAGCCATCAACCTTTAACTACAATGCCCTATCTGGTTATGACGATAAAACAAGAGCCAGAACCATAACAGGCTTTATTGCTCAGGATTTACAAAAAGTATTCCCAGATATGGTTGGTAAAACCACTATCAAAGGTACCGAATACCTTGATACCAACCTATCAGCCTTACAAGTTTACTTAGTAAAAGCCATGCAAGAACTTAATGCTAAGGTTGATAGTCAAAATGCAGCCAATGCTGAACTTGCCAGAGAACTTGGATTAACTGACGAATCTAGCCAATCCTCCGAAACAAGTGAAACAAGTCAATCAAGTAGCTCAGCTAAAGCTTCCAATACCATATTGGATACTATTACCAAGGCCATTGCTGACTTTAAAGACACTATTGGAACCCTTGGTATGACAACCATAAAAGATGAAAATGGCAACGATGTATTAAGAGTAACAAGTGATCTAAGTGTCATGGGCAACGCAACATTCGCTGACGTAAAGATCACAGGCAACTTAATGGCCGGTTCTATCAAGATCGATACCATAGCTAACGCCATAAACGTACTCGGTGCTTCCTGCTACAGTGAATCAACCGATATCACCAATAAAGCCCTATGCGAAAGCCAGACACTCTACTTACAAAGTAAAATGGCTGGAAATGTTGATATGTTTAACGGAAAGATCGTTCTTGAACCAAACGGAACTATCAATGCAAAGGTCGTAGCTGCTGAGCAATACAAGGTTAAACACAATACCAACGGTAATGACTCAATTGGAAGTGCTCAAATTAATACAGGCGACAAGGCCGTAACAATAAACAGCTCACTAATAAAAACCGATTCTAAGGTATTCGTAACAGCTACAAGCACAACAAATGGTCAAATGCTTGTAGTAAGCCAAAAGAACGAAGGCACATCATTTACAGTCTCAGTCGACAACAGTGTTGATACAGACGTCAAATTCGACTGGTGGATTGTAAACGTCGAATAAATATAGTAAACTACGCAGGTAACCAAAGACAGCAAGGATTTTCCCCTACTCTTTTGCTCAAGAGTTCCACGGAAAATGTAAAAATCTTGCCGAGGTAAACCACGTTAATAAGGCCGTAACCACAAGGGTTTAGGCTAGGTTTAAACTCACCGTTTTTGGTGGGTCTTTTTTTTATTTAAAAGTCCCAAATGTTTTTGTATTAAATTTGGAGATAAAAATGCCTAACAGCAAAAACAAACAGGCCGTAGAAAGCCTTGAAGATAAAATCTCTAGAGCTAAATCCGTCACTATAACTGACTACCGCGGACTTTCCGCACAGGCAGTTAACGAACTTAGAGCTAGAATGCTAGAAAACAATGCTGAGGTTGTTGTTACAAAGAACACATTGCTCAAGGTAGCAATGAAAAATGTAAAATCAACAGCTGCACTTGTGGAATCAGCAGAAAAAGATCTTGAAGGACCTACAGCTACGATTTTTGCTTACTCGGATGCAATAAACCCAATAAAGGCCGTTTACGAGTTCATAAAGAAATTTGAACTTCCAAAAGTAAAAGCCTCAATTATTGACGGTGTATATAACACAGCCGAGCAAGTAGAAGTGATAAAGAGTTTGCCATCAAGAGAGCAATTATTGGCTCAAATTATTGGCGGATTTCAGTCACCAATTAGAGGTTTTGTTACAGTTTCAGGCGGTGTTCAACGTAAGTTGGTCTACGCTTTAAACGCTGTAGCAGAAAAGAAGAAAGCTTAGTAATTAATTTAGTTTTTAGGCGCTAAGTAGCAACTACAAAGCGCGAAAACCGCGGAAGGCGGTAAACATTATATGGCAGATTTAAGTAAAAATGCAGAAAAAGTAATGGAACTTGTTGAACAAATGACAGTTCTAGAACTTAACGATTTAGTAAAAGCTATGGAAGAAAAATTTGGAGTCTCAGCAGCAGCACCAATGATGATGGCAGGAGCTATGCCAGCAGCAGCCGCAGCTGAACCAGCAGAAGAAAAGACAGAATTTGATGTCATCTTAAAGGAAGCAGGAGCAAACAAGATCGGTGTTATTAAAGCCGTAAGAGAAATTGTTCCTACATTAGGATTGGTAGAAGCTAAAAACTTAGTAGAAGCAGCTCCTAAAGCAGTTTTAGAAGGTGCCAAAAAAGATGCAGCCGATGCAGCTAAGAAGAAATTAGAAGAAGCCGGTGCTAAAGTCGAACTTAAGTAAGAACTGCGCTCGTTGATTTGGCTACGCCAAATTAATAACTCGCTAAAACAAGGAATCCCGCGAAAGCGGGATTTTTTGTGGCTAAAGAGTAGGTGACAAAAATTGACAAATATACCTGGCGCTTCGCATCCTTACACTAACGAAACTGTCTGACCATCATAAGATTCCTTGACCCATTCACGTAATTTCCCAGCAGCTTCCGCAGGACTTGCACGATCACTAACCCAAATACCTGCGCCTAATTCTAGGCCACCCATAACCTTTATATGTGCAATAAAACCAACATGCCAGTGGTAAGGATCATATTTTTGAGAATGAACCCAAAAGTTACGATCAGGTCGATCAAACATTTTATCGTAAGCGTAACAAGCGGCCTTAAGCATACGTGCAAAGTCGTTAATTTCCATTTCATCAATGTATTCAAAGTTTGGTCTATGCGCTTTTGGAGCCAATACCATTTCAAAACTCCAACGGGACGCTGCGGGAACAAGTAAAACAAAGTGTTTTGATTCGAAAATTAGCTTTTCTTTTAATTCAATTTCCTCTTTGATCATGTCGCACCAATAACAAGTATTGTGCTCATTTAAATATCTCAAAGCTTTCTGCTTTTCCAACTCTATAATTCCTGGAAACCCTGGCAAAGCTATTAACTGTGAATGAGGATGCAATATGGAAGCACCAGCTTTACCGCCGCGATTGTTGAATATTAAAACTTCACGATTCTGCGATGTGTGGTAATTGGTACGCGCTAAATAAGCACGAATAAGTCTTACATTTTGTTCATGGGATAATTCAGCAATATCCTTGTCGTGCAATGGTGAATGAATAATGATTTCGTGATAATCAACAATTGGAAATTTATTTAAAAATACTCGAACATTCCAATCATCTGAATCTTGATAGATAGATGCAGTGGTCTTAGCCTCATTACCTTTACAAAAAATGCATGTAGAAGGATCGTGGGGTGCCGTAGCAGGTTGTGGTGTGGCTGTGGCGGGAGTTGCAACAGACTTATCTAGCGAGGCACCAACAGCACCTGTTTGATCAGTGCGTTTAACACGATTGGTTGCGAGTATTGTTGGTACTCCAGTTAATTCATCAAAAATAAATGTTCCCATGGGCAGTTTGGTAGTCCTTAGTGTTTATTGTCTGGACTTTATTATCCTTTCATAAAGTTTAGCATATTCAACAGCACTTTTCGTCCAACTAAAATCTTGAATTAATGTGGTATTAATAATTTCCTTCATATCTTCCGGCGAACTATAAAGCTCCATAGCACTTCTCAGTGAACCACGTAAGGCGTCGGCTGAATATTCGTCAAATGACAAGCCATTAACGTGGTCTATAACAGTGTCTTTAAGACCGCCTACGGCATGAACAATAGGCACGGTTCCATACCACATGGCAATTATTTGTATTAAACCACAAGGTTCATATTTGGATGGAATTAGTAAAAAGTCACTTCCTGCGTAAATTAAATCAGCAAGTTCTACATCAAATTTATTTGTAATTGAGACCTTACCTTTGAGTTCTGGCTGGTTACAAAGTTCTTGGTACTTAACTTCCCAAATCTTGTCACCACTTCCTAAAAGCACAAATGCTCCGCCGTTTTTTACAATGTCAGGAACAGCCTCTAGCAATATATCTAATCCTTTTTGATTGGGATCCACGCGACCTATAAATGAAAAAATTGGACGATCTTCGGTGTAAGTTAAATTTAATTTTTCCATTAAGCGCTTTTTGATTTTTGGTTTCTCGGTTTGCCAATTATTTTGGTCATACGATCTTGGAAATGCTTTGTAGTCAATTCCGTTTATTATTCCTGTTATACGCCCGACACGATCATTTAAGATATCAACAAGCTTTCCTCCAAATTCAGGAGTTAATATTTCTTTTGCATAACTTGGCGAAACTGCATTAACAAAATCAGCGGACGTTACACCTTGTTGAATCATGTTTAAATCGCCGTCAGCTATGTCCCAATCGATTAATGCGTGCTCACCCGGCACTATTCCTACCTCACGTACAATCGATGCATCACCGATGCCCTGGTACATTAAATTATGAATTGTAAATAAAGTTGCGGGTCGTGAATCTCCCATAGCATCTTCAAGCAAATGAGTAATTAAACCGGTGTGCCAGTCATTACAATGTACTAGGTCATAAGTGTTAAATTCGGATGCAATAAAAGTTACAACAGCGGAATCGAAAAAAGAAAACATTTCAGTTTCGGAAATTGTTTTAGCGTAAGCATTTGTACCACCAGTTGAAAAATATTTATCATTCTTCAGCATAAACACATCAACATTTGAATCAGGAAGCTTGGCTTTATAAACATCAACTGGAATAGTTTCGCCATTAAACTCAACGTCAATAACATGACTTTTATAAATATCTATATTTTCTATTTTTGCTAAAGGAAAGTAAGGAACAACAACGTCTGCGTTTACGCCCAGTTTTTCTAAAGCTTTAGGTAACGATCCTATGACATCACCTAAACCACCTAACTTAATTATTGGAGCAACTTCTGAGGCAGCGAGAAGTATTTTCATATTGTAATTTTAATCTCTTTGTTCGGGTTGTCCACCGCGGATTTGGTGAAACTTTTCAGTATATTTATCTAACATTCTTTCTACTTCACCATTACCTATTTCGATTCTAAGGAGATCAACAGCATTCATGGTTTCAAAAATATCTAATTTATTTTCAATTTTAAATAACGCATCTCTCCACATCATGGCTTTTTCATATTCGCGTGTTTTAACTGCTTTCTGCTCTTGATCTTTAAACATAGAAATAAATGCTTCATAAACTGCTGCCTGATGTCCACCTTTCTCTAAGGTTCTTTCTTTAAATGGAATTCGTTGATATTCATTTCGTTGGCGATTCATTTCTCTTATCTTTCCGGTGCGTTGCCAATCAAAAGCTATGGACACAATTGTCTCATAATATCTACTTGCAGTTTCTAGTGAAGATTTGTCTACGTTTGGAACACTTCTTACCAAATCAAGGAGTTTAAATGCGCCATCTTCAATCATCTCGATACTCCACCACGGTTTAGCACACGCCCACCAGAAGTGATCGCTAGCCAAAGCAACATCCATCTTTTTTCTTAACATTTCATAACCTTGTATGTCTGGAGAAACGCTTTTTACAAGCCCCAAGGCAAGATTTAAAAATTCCCACTGGTTTTTATGTATGACATTTGTAGGATCTTGCCAAGAACAAAATTGAACCCCATCAGAAATATCTTTGTAACTACTTGCCCACGTAGATGCGACAATGTTTACCTTTTCTACCGGGAGACGCATTTGGTTTTCGGCAAGAAAATCAGAAATTTTCTGAGTATTAAAATTATCTTTACGCATTATTTCAAATAAAAGAGTTTCAAGACCAGGTCTATGATGGCCAAAGGTTTCTCCATCCATACCTGTGACCAAATAATCACGTGATTTAAACTCTTCCTTTAAAGCTTCCTTTATTGTTTCAGGCGTTCTAGCAACAGCAGCCATGACTAAGTTACTAACACGACGATCTCTAAAGAATAGTTTTAAGCCTGTATCCGCAGTTTCATACAACTTGGCAGGAGATGGCGAAGACTTACCACCAGCGTAAGCTATCTCATCAAGTACAATCCATGAAAAACCTGATTCTTTTATGACAGCATTAGCGGTGGGACTGTATGCCATTTCGGGAGGAAAAAATCCTTTTGGGTTGATATCTTTATTCACATAAAACTTAAGAGCTTCCGTGTTTGTCTTTATTTGTCTGCTTAATTCGTCAGCTGGAATAAGTGGTACTAAAGCGTGGTACATGCAAGAACCTGTTAATTCTACTTTACCCTCGGCAACAGACTGGCAAATTAAATCTATTAAATTATGATATTTGAACTTGTCGAAAAGCTCTAATAACGATCCGGAAATGTTAATGGTTAGTTGTGCGTCTGGTGTCTCATTAATTTTTTTAAATATGGGTAAATAGCTCTGTGTTACCACAGCCTCAAGAACATCGAATTGTTGAGTAGCAGGTTGATAGAAGTGTAAGAAGTTTAACCATTTCATATGCGTCTATTATATACCTATAAGCTTATAATAGGGCTTTTATATCTTGGAGCTTTGCAGCGATCTCATCACCAAGTTTTGTATCGTCTAGAGAACGCGCTAACGTCATGGCAATATCTAACGAGCTATTAATCATACCAGGGTGATATAGTGTTTTTCCATTTGGCAGGGTTTGTCTAGAAGACCACCAGTATTTATCACTGTTCATGAATTTAAGTAAGAGTACCGTATTTTGAATACTCGCTACAATCTTTTTGTCTTCAATTGGCGCTAAGGCACTATCTTTCCATATTGGAGTGTTTGTATAGTCACTTAAATCGCCCTTAGCATAGTCAGGTCGTACAGTGTTAAGTAGAAGTGTCTCTAAATTCCATAATAGTTTCTGAAGGTCGTTGTCCTGAATGTCCCAATATGGATATATATTTCCACAAGCGATATCTGCATCAGAGGCTCCCCAGGTGGATTCCACTACTCCGGAAATATCCTTAAATGTCATGTAGTCCATTGAGTCGGAAACGGAAAGAACATCAATACCTTCTTCAGAAAGAATATCTAAAACAGATTCTAGAAGATAAATACCATCTTTGTAGTGATGTCCAAAAGTTTCGCCATCAAGTGCTACAACAACTGCTGACTCTCTATGTTTCAAGCCTCTAACGTAATTACTAATATCTTGTGTTTCCAGATCGCGCTTAAATGAAAGAATGTTACTAAAGTCACGATCTCTGATTACAAGTTTAGTTTCCAAACCAGCTAAATTATAAGCATCCGACTTAGAACGATCCATTTTCACTTCCCATGGAAGCGCAGTTTCATCGGCAAGAATCCAATTGTAACCAAATGAATCAATTAACTTTGCAACGTTATTACTTACAGCAAGCTCAGGAGGAAAGAAACCATTAACATTCTTTAATAGAAATGTAGGTTCACCTTCAAACCCACGATGTGCTCCAACATAATAACCAAGGCCATACTCGTTTAAAACAATTTGTTTTTCAGCATATACAGTAGGTATCTTTGTTAATAAAGAATGATAAGCAGCACAACCAGTTAGCTCTACACGATCTTGATTATGTAACTCTTTTAAGTCACTTACCCAATCAGCATGTCCATATTTATCCATTAATTCAAAAAGACTCAATGGAACGTTTAAAGTAAAATGAACGCTCTTTTTATTTTTTATTAGTTTTAGTAATGGAAGATAGCACTCAGAGTAAACCTGTTTGAATACAGTCTCCTCCTGTGTGATAGGTTGATAAAGATGAAGTAAAATTGCCACTTTCACATTCAATATTATGTAGTAAAGACTGGGTGTTGTCAAAGGGAGGCAAATTGGGCAAAAAAAAAAGAAACGCAAAAGTTGAAGAATAGGATCCGGAAAAGACGGCTTCTTATAATCCTGCCCACATCATAAGAAACTTTAATGTCTATTCCGGATCTCAGCCTTCAACTTGCAAAAATACTAACAAATAATTATAGGCTTGTCAAATAAGTCCAAATGCACCCTCTAATGTGCCGTCACGAAGCCCTCCGGACAGTCTCAAGGTCGTCGCGTTTTCATATAATTTCACATATTCACCTGCACTAAATCCCCAGCTAAAGTCTTCGTACATATCGGCAATCACTAGGCTACTCCAAATATGAGGGTGCTTATGTAATTCGTACGCACGTGCTATTTGTCCATATAAAGAAAGCTCATTGAAGTCGTTAAATACAAATCCAGTACCGGTTAATTTAACGGCATCAAAGTCGGTAACGATGTCAGATAATCCTCCAACTTTACGAACGATTGGCACAGATCCATAGCGCATTCCCTCAATAGGAACGATACCACAAGGTTCGAATCTAGATGGAACTACCATACAATCACTACCTGCAAATACCAACTTAGGTAATGTGAAATTCGGGTAAGTATGTATGCCAACTTTCTTTGGAAACGCCTGCTTAAGCTTCTGCAAATGCTCTATCAAGTTCCAATCACCAGCGCCAACTTGTACAAATTGTATGTCAAATTCTTTCAATGCCTGTTTCATAACCGAAATTAGCATATCAACACCCTTCATAAAGTCTAAACGCCCAACATATCCAAAAACCATAGTGTCAGGGTTTACGGGCAAATCAAATTCTTTTTGAAGAGCAGTCTTATTAGCACTGCGTGCGGCCAAAGAATTTACGTCATAGTTTTTCGCAATAAGCCGATCCGTTAAAGGATTGTAATCATCGTAATCAATTCCATTAACAATTCCAAAAAGTTTGCCGCGTAGTTCTAATAATAATTTATCTAAACCCTCGCCAAATTCCGGAGTTAATATTTCTTTGGCATATGTTTTGGAAACTGTGTTAACCGCATCCGCATATAAAATACCTCTGCGCATAAAATTTAATGTGAGCGTTCTATCAGAGAAAAATGAACCAAAGCGAGAACGACCATCATCATAGTTAAGTTCAGATACATGGCGATGATCAGCAATACCCTGGAATGCCAAATTATGAATTGTATAAATGGTAGAAATATCCTTGAGCAAGGCATCGTCTTTATAGGTACTCTTTAGGTAACAAGGAAGCGCACCAGTATGCCAGTCATTACAATGTATGACATCGGGAACAAAGATCTTTGTCTTAATGAATTCTATAGCACCTCTGGAGAGTAATAAAAAGCGAGTAGGATCGTCGCTATAGCCATAAACGTTAGCTCTTTTTTCAAAATATTCTTGATTCTCTAAGAAATAAAATGTCACACCACTGTCAGTTTTTAATGTCTTAACATTACATATAAGTTCTGGCGTTGTGGGATCATCTGTAGGAACACGTAACCCTACAAATGCTGTATCCATAGGATATACATTGGAATCTATAAGTCCAAATTTTGGAATAAAGACGCGAACGTCACAACCTATTTTAACAAGGGCTTTGGATAAATTGGCAATAACGGATCCGGCACCGCCAACTGAGGCGTAAGGTGATGCTTCTGCGGAAACCATTAGAACTTTTAACTTCTTAGCTGAGTTCATTGCCCTATTTTAACACAAAAGAGGACCGCATATTAAGCGGCCCTCTAAAAAGTCAACAATTGTACTAAACTTAGCCAATAATACTTTGGGCTTCATCTATCAATGAATCGTCTGCAGAAGCCTTAATATCTTTACTTAGCTTGTTTTTTGCAACGACATATAAGCCATGAAGTTCGTCGCGGTTGTCATATATAGAACTTTCATCGGCAACGATCAAGCAAAGTTGAGCGTTATTTTCGTCTGAAGGTGTGAGCATTAATACCCTTTCATAGAAATCTTTATCTTTATTTTTCACGTAAACATGCAACATGCTAAATGGTTTTATAGCTTTATATAATGACAAACCTGCACTTAAGGTGAAAGCATAGCTTAATCCGGAATTACGTGATGTTTTGTCAATGTTTTGGGCAATATCTTTTAAACCACCTAATCTACTTCTAAAGTAAAGTCTTTCTTCTGTAGGTGCAGCTACTGGTGCAGAAAATCCTGTAAAACTTTCACGAGCAAAAGTTGGTGCACTTGGCATAGACACTTGTTCCCTAACTTCACGTACTGGCGTTGGCGTAGGAATTGGTGCGGGAGTAGATTCTTCAAATTTACGGGCGGCTTCTCGAAATTTTGCTAGCCAATCAATAGGTTCAGCAACTGGTTCGGCTTCTGCCTCTGGTGCCATTTCACGCTCCGACACAAAAGGAACTTCTTTCACCGGTTGTCGTGCCTTTTCTTCGAATACAGGTCTAACAGGCTGAACTGGCTTCTCTCTTTGTACATATTCTTGCACGACAGGTCTCTGTACTGGCGTACGGGAAATTTCCGCAGCAGGCTCCTCGCCATTTGGGTATAAAAAGTCAATAATGTTCTGCTTTGTAAAGCGATGTCTGCCAGTAGCAGTCTTTACCTCAGGAACCAACTTACTTTCTTCTATATATCTGTAAACAGATCTCAAACTTACACCAAGAATATCTGCGACTTCGGAAGACGTATATAATTTATCATCAAGTTTTATCATGACTAAATGAAAACACGTGTAACAATGCATGTCAATAGATGTCGAATGAAGATTAAAACTAATTTAAATTATTTGAGAGATGCAAAGAATACCTTTAATGGAAAAAGCGGAAATGCGTTCATAATTCTTCTATAACGCCACGGCTGCATGATAAATTTATATAGCCACTCGAGTCTGCTATTACGGTACATGGCAGGTGCTAACTTATATATACCGGTAATGTAATCAAATGTGCCTCCAACGCCGATGCTTACGTTTGCTAACACTTTAAAATTATTGCGCACAATCCATTTCTCTTGCTTTATGTGGTTGTATGCCACAAAGAGAAAATCGAGACGTTGAACACCTTTGTTACTCATACACTCTTTGATGTAATTAACGGTAACTTCGTCATACTTTTCCTCGTATGTAAATTGCGACGTTGCGCCAATTATATTTACATTAGGATATTTCTCCTTAATTTTAATAGCTGCCAAAGTGGCGAAATCATAATCCGGATTCTTTACAAAATTTCCTTTATTGTCACGTGGCCAACCACCTAATAAAAATATACTGGCATTTGTCATAGACGAGAGTTCGCACAATCTATCAGTTAATTCAACACCACTTATGGTATCCCCCAAATGTGCATTTCTAAACATGGAAGACATACCTAACCACACGCCATAAATAAATGAACGAAATCCTAAAAAAATATTTTTCTGAAACTTACTAACGTGTTCTAAATATGCCTTAGCAAATAAAACACCATTTCCGTCAGGAACTGATAAATCTGCAGCATTAATTATTTCTTTAAAGGCACTATCCTTTTGCGCGTCCATAATGAACTCAGGATTTGTAGTACATATATAGTGACACTTACCATCTTTCAGATAGTCATCCTTTATAATAGAGAGTACGTTTGGCACAGTTAGCCCAAAAGCCACTTTAACGCCTAATATGTCCTTAACAGAATAATTCATTACATGATTATACTAGCCTTTTGATAATCCTGTGTTTTCGAGTAAAATAGACGCATGAATCAAACTCACAAATCACGCCTTTGGGTCTTAGAAGGAATTCTCACACTTGTATTAATATTGGGAGCTACTACAGTCCTATATCTACATACATCAGGATATAGATTGAATTTAAGCAACAATAAACCAGGCCAAAGTACAATTGATCTTAATAAGACAGGTATGATTAGCGTTAAATCTATCCCCGACTCCGCTTCAGTCTATTTAGATGACAAGTTAGTAACTGCTACAAACGACACTATGTCAGGTATAACACCGGGCACACACAAACTAAGAATAGTAAGAAAAGGATTTGTTGATTGGACCAAAGATATAGATGTCTACCAAGACCTAGTTACAGATATCACAGCTATACTCGTTTCTCAAAGTCCAAGCTTAGAACCTTTAACAAATACAGGGGCAAAATTCCCAAAGATCTCACCTACTCTAAATAAATTAGCCTACTTCTCACAAGATAAAGAGAAACCAGGAATTTGGGTAATCCCCCTCGGCGGTACAGGCATAAACTTATTTAGATCAACACCTACTATTGCTATACAAGACACAAGGTTTACCAAGTATTCCTCAGGCATAACTATTGAATGGGCACCAGATGAAAAAGAATTACTAGTTCAAGGAAGCGGTGTTTCAAGTCAATATTATTTAGTAGATTTACAAACAAATACAGCACAAACAACATCATCTCCACAGCTAGTCAGAAGCAGCTGGGCCAACACCGAAATGAAAAAAAGAACCGATTTTGTAGCCAATATGGAAGTTGCAGATAATATTAAACAACTCGCTACATCACCTAAATCCATTTGGGCTCCAGATAATAAGAAATTTTTATATACAATTCAAAACGGAAACCAATTGGAATATAGAGTTTATGATTTTGAAAAACCAATTCCTGTAGGTGAAAAAGACGACACCTTAGTATTAACTACAAACGTAACCGACGCTCAACCAAAAATTAGCTGGTACTCAGATAGCTTTCATCTTATTTTGGTCGAAGGAAATGTAGAAAAAGACAAAAAAGGTTCTATCAGCTTGATTAGAATAGATGGCACAAATAAAGTAGAAATCTATAACAACACGTTGTACTCCGACAGTGTATACAGCGCACCAAGTGGTGATAAAGTGATTATCCTAACATCATTTAAGTCAGGCGATCAAACCGATCTATACACAGTAGGAATTAGATAATAAATTGCTAGCGCTATTACTAAAGAACTTCTTTTAGTTTTGCGGTGATAATCAATCTATTTAAAGTTGTTCCCGGTGGATCACATGTCTGCAGAGTCAACAGTGGTTCGATCGTGGGACGTGTTAGTGGAAAAGTATTCCACCCGCCAACAATTTCTTTATTCACTACTATATATACGTAGTCGGAATTTTTATAAAACACGTGGATAGGATCACCGATACTCAATTGATGTAATAAATTAAAAACAGTGGCATAACCGCCAAGATCCCAGAAACCCAATGAAGTATGGGCAAAGAGATAAACGTTACTTGGTGACTTTGTAGGATAGTCAGAAGTTATTGCCTGCGCGATACCATGCTGAAGTGCCTCTTTATAAGCTTCTTCGTTATCAACTGGCACATCAGCGACAATAGGTGCGTTAACACCAATCTTTTCTATCACTAAAGAAAAATCTTTGTTAACAGGGGTAATTTGAATTGGCGTAGAAGTTAAGAATCGAGCAAATGCGGAATCTTTTTCTCCGCCGGAAGTACTTAAAGACATTTGTTGATTCTTAAATTGCTTTAAATAAAACCAAACTTCGTCCTTTATTAACGGACCAAACGAGGCAACAATAAAAAATATTCCTATTATAATTAGCAATGCGGAAAATTTAAGTTTCGATTTGAACTTATACACACTATTATTGTACAATAACCAGATGAAAGTTTTAAAAATTGGAGCAATTTGGTGTCCCGAATGTTTAGTAATGCGACCCGTCTGGAAAAAGATTGAAGCACAAAATCCTTGGTTAGTAACTGAGTATTACGAATTCGACGACAATAAAGATATTGCTATAAAATACAATCTCGAAAAAGCAGTTATCCCAACATTTATTTTTCTTGATAAAGATAATAATGAAATCACTAGATTTGTAGGCGAAGTTGAAGAAAAAGATTTATTAAAAGCCGTTTTAGAAAACAAAGATAAATGAAAGCATTCTTTAAATATCTCATTATAATAGTAACTCTGTGCGTAACTTTGACTACAATAGTACCAGCACGGGCGCAGGAACAGACAAAAACACTCAAAGTTTATCTATTTCACTCAAAGATTTGTCCTCACTGCGTAAAAGAAATAGCATTTTTAAATAGTATTGCTTCAAAATATCCAACCGTAGACTTTCAAAAATATGAATTAACCACAAGTTCCGATAATTTAAATCTTTTTGTGGCTGTAGGAAATAAGTTAAATCAAACCTCGGGCGGCGTACCATTTTTGGTAATTGGTAACGAGCCCATCGTAGGATTTAATGACGAATCCACAACCGGAGCGGAGATTGGGGATAAAATTAATGCAGCTCTAGCAAATCACCCACAGGATGTTGTTGCACAAGTAATTACAGAAACAAAAATTACACCAAAGCTAAATACAATAGAAACAAATAATGCACAACCAAACAAACCTGCTACCTCTGGATTAACTCAAGATTTAAATTTAAAAATTCCTGTAATTGGAAATGTAAATTTAAAGAATTTCTCACTCCCTTTGATCACTCTTGTAGTTGGATTGCTAGACGGATTTAATCCATGCTCAATGTGGGTACTTTTATTCTTAATTAGTTTATTAATTGGCATGAATGAAAGAAAGAAAATGTGGATTTTAGGTAGTTCATTTATTATCGCATCGGGAGTTATCTATTATTTGTTCATGGCCGCATGGCTCAACGCATTTTTGTTCCTAGGATACGTCACAATTATCAGATACATAATCGGACTGCTATCACTCGGCATGGGTATCTATTACTTACGTGATTATTGGATCCATAGAAAAGGTGGGTGTGCAACTGTTGGTGAAGAACGCAGACAAAAAATCTTTGAAACGGTTAAAGATATTGTTCATAAACAAAGTTTATGGCTTGCCTTAGGTGGAATAATTACATTAGCTGTAGTTATAAACGCATTCGAACTTCTCTGCTCTGCAGGATTGCCGGCTCTCTACACAAAGATATTAAGTATGTCGCCAATGCCAAAATGGGAATACTACGCTTACTTACTCTTATACATATTCTTTTACTTACTAGACAATATAATAGTATTTGTTATCGCCATGGTAACTTTTGAGGCTGTGGGAATAAAAAACAAATATATGCGTTACTCCAGACTTATTGGAGGTGTTGTGATTTTGTTAATCGGAATTTTAATGCTTTTTCAACCCGGTCTTTTGATGTTTAGTTAAATACCCAGGGTAACGGCGTAAAGTTGCCCTTTGCCCTATAGTGTAATATAATCATCCCAATTGACAACTTAAACTTATTGAAAAAGGAGCTATTAATGTCCCCCTTACACTCTTTGCAATTTTCAGGATCTGGCGTTCCTACAGATCAAAGATATAGCGATGAAGTGCGCAACCGTGCCCACAAATTGGTACAAAAGAATCCCGACTTTTACAGGATGGATCCTGATGACAGCATTTTGTGGTGCAATACAGTTGATTCTGCGCTATTTCAAATTATCTACGATTGGGTACTGGACAACAAAGGAAGCGAACCTCAGTAATCCTTTGCTGTCAGCCGAACCGAAACCCTCTACTCTACTTTTGGTTAACAAACTAAATGTGGATTGGAGGGCTTTTTTTGGTCGGGGTGAGCGGATTCGAACCGCCGACCTCACGGTCCCGAACCGTGTACTCTACCAACTGAGCTACACCCCGAAGGAACAAAGTGACTGAGGGCGTGTATGAGGAAGCGCAGTACCGCATATTGCGGTACGAGCAAGCTCTTACACCCCGCGAACGTATGTGAGCGTGTGTTTGAAAAGTTTGGACACCACGCAATTGCTTTTGCATTTAGTAAGCCGTAACCTAAAACGACTCAAACTACTGGTGCCCTCGGCGGGAATTGAACCTGCATTTCAGACTTAGGAGGTCCGCGTTCTATCCGTTGAACTACGAAGGCAAACAATTGAGCTCATTCTAACAGGAAAAATAGGATAATTAAATCTAAAGAGCGTTCTTTAACTTGGAAATTTGGGCTATCAAAACCGTATTAAAACTCAAAATAATCACGAATACCAGTATCAATGAAGATCCACCTAAAAAGATTCCTCCCATAATAGCCACAATTGAAGCACCTATAATAGTAACAATATTGTCCATTGCAACGCCTACAACGGCATCGCCAATGCGTCCTGCAGGATTTACCGAGTAGTTGTGTACCACAATCATTTCTCCCAGGCAGCCAATTACTCCTGCCAAGATACCTGCCACTACAAAAGGTAAGTTCGTCGCTACACAAATCACTTGAATTGCATGCACCATACTTTCAGCGGCAAATAAAATAGCTGCACCAGACAAAGCTAAATGAATCCAAATAACAAGATTGGATTTATTTCTATAATATTGTTCTTCTGCCACAATTTCTTTTTCCGGATTCTCTACTTTTTGAGTCTTTCTAAAAAGGAATAGTATGGCTACACCAAAAGCAAATACAAATAATCCTGCGGGTCTAATCAATTGATATAAATCTGTGCCAAAGTTCTTTGGCGGCGTTGCTACATGACCAAATATAACCATACTAAGTGCCACAACTGTTGTAAGTACAGTTAAAGCAGTAGACACAGCTATCGCAGTATCAAGTTCTTGCATAGAAGGTTTAGTTGGATGATCTTGCATTGGCCTAACTGTGCCAAACATGGGTAGAAACGGAAACATCAAAAAGTTTTTATTTTTAGCATTAGCAAGATTTTGACGAAGTAAGCACCACGTTGCATGGGCTACGTTATAAATATTCGAACCAAAAGTGGTAGAAGCTGCAATGATTGCATAATTTACGGCCATAGTATAGTCGGTTGCCTGTAATTTAAGACTAACCAGTGCGGCTACGATACCTAAAACCATATCCGGAAAAGCCGTACCTAGCGATTGCAATAAACCACCTGCTAAGTGCGTGCGTTCTTGTAAGACCTCTGTGGTCTCTTCGATTACATTTGCAGTACCCATCAATACGAAACCAGCTCCGATAACCAGGATTAGAGACGCTATAGATATACTAAGAACTTTGTCTGATGTATCTTCCAAAAGAGACAGTAGAAAAAAGCGCAGAAACAGCGCTACTAAAAGTAAAGTTAAAATGTAAACCACGCGACTTTTCAGAAACTTCATTATGTTCAGTTTACCAAAAAAGAATCCCTCGCATAGCAACAATATTCTGTTACGTACACGAGGGATCAAAAAAAATAGCCTTAGGCGTAGACACATATCCACTCCGGAGTGTGGCGCAGTGCTTTAGTGCAGAGAGATATCAAATCCGAGTATTTCTTTTCGGTATCTTTGATATCCATTTTGCCTGCAAAAATGCCCTCACTACATCCGGGGACAAGAAAAAAAGCCTCAAAACGGGGACCTCCGCCACCTGCAACAGTATTAGCAAACATTTCACACTGTTGCTCCAGCTGCCGTAAAGTTGCTTTGTCGGTGATTATAGGTGCTAATGCCGTAGGCGGAAAAACTTTTCTCGCCTTCTTGCCCAAACCGTCTAACTCGTAAATGTCACACATTTTTTCTACTCCTTTTCTAGGTATTGCCAAATAGTATTACAACCAGTATACCTTACTATAAGATATCTTGTAAAGCAGAATGTTATAATGCACCCAATCAAAATATAAGGAGGAGAAATACTATGCCCGTTAAAAAGTATGCGTATGCTTGCAGGATATGTCGAAATATATATACCGGACATACTGCACAGGAAGCAAGGCAAAAGGCAAAGGATTGTGAGAACCTGGGTTTACCAAAGTTTTTATATCGCAAAGGATTCGTTTTTCTATCTGATCTATATCCGGAAAAACCAGGAATTCGTAAGTACAAAGTTTTAGGAAAAGAAGTTGTATTTCATGTGCTTATCAACACAATGCACCTGCCGGTATACAAAATATTGGACGTCTTAACGCAACGAGAAACATGGTGCCCAGAATGTGCAATTACAATGGCACTGCAAAGAATAAACAACAAAAAGATAAGGAGAATTAAATGAGCGGAAAAGTGTACACCATCGATCAAGTGTGCAAAAAATGCAACGGCAAAATGAAGGCCAAAAGAATTACGATTAACAAGTGGTACCGAGGCACCACAGTGAATGCAGGTACAGAAACCCCCACAATTGCATTCTGCCCAAAGTGTGACCCGGAACCTCATGATCATATTGAACATGTTGGCGGCGGGTTTGCGCGGTTCTAAAGTTATAGGAAGTTGCAAAGGGAATCTGTAAATTTATTTATGGGTTCCCTATTTTGTTGAGGGATTCGGTCACCAAACTACACAACCTATTTCGCTAACGCTCAAAGGTTCTGTACGTTTCTCGACCCCGTCTATTCTCATCCCACGCCACCTATAAAAAATGTCCGCAATTCCTGCGGACTTACGTACATTTATTTATGGCGGAGGGGGAGGGATTCGAACCCTCGATCAGCTTGCACCGATAATGGTTTTCAAGACCATCGCACTAGACCACTATGCGACCCCTCCACGACAACTAAACAAACATTACAGGGTAAAACATAAGGATTATATCAGAAATTAAAGCTTATTCCCTATAACAATATCGTAAATTTGAGAAAAGATAGTAATCGCGCATACTGCGCCAAATGCTGTGCAGCAGTCCACACCAGCGTCGTCTTTAAAAACCCAATCAGAAGTTATTACCTCAGCGTCTTTGCCGTCTTCACCACCCTTATATGAACACATTTTTTGGATTTCATAATCCTCAAGATTATCTTTGGCAACACTTAGCGGCGTAGCACTTCTAAGTAAAATCTTGTCGATACCTTGTAAACTGAGTGCTTTATCAATTAAGTCTTGGTCCTGCTGTAATCTATCCGCAATAGAATTAGTTCCGGCAAGGTCTCCGTCTTTTTGCACGTATCGTGTTTTTCCGTAGCCACTACAATAGGTGTTGTCACACAAAAAATAATAATCCCCTGTCTCCATATCTAATTTTACAAAGGAGGTAGGACTAAAAAGTAAGCTTCGGGAAGTCTGACAAATTGGGCAAACAACCCGGTTTTTCATGCGTGCATCTATAATTGCCATTGGAACATCGATGACAACAAAAAAATCAGGATCATCCCGAAAGTTAATGAGATCTCTAAAATATAACGAGTAAGAAATTTGATCTAAAGTTCTAGGAAGCCCGTCAATGAATAATGCTTTTTTACCAACTTTAGCTATTTCTCTTTTTAAAATAGCCAGCAAAAACTCTGTTGGTATACTCACTTTATCCTGAGAACGATTTTTTAAAGCGGAAATTGCATCATCAATAGATAAATATCCCCGATAAGTAGTCTGTAAGTACTTTTTTAAAGCACTTTCACCCTCCGGAGTGCTAACCTCATTATGCACACTTCGCACGACATCACCAACCGATATATGCACGAACCTTTCCGGCCCAAGAATTTCTTCAATCATTTTTGAATAAACACCTTTACCAGCCTGTTTTTTAGCCAGCATATAACCTACAAAGCTACCATGCTCAAGGTACTCTTTTACTTCGTCAATTTTCTGTCCTAATTTGTCGTGGTAATATTTTTGACGATCTACCGGATCCAATAAGTTATATATAGCCTGTCCTTTGGACAAAGCTTTTGAGTTAAAAATAGGAAAATCCGACATACTTAGTATAAGTATAAATCTTCGTGAACTCTTCTGTAAGAGAGAATTTCGTCAGCTTTAAACCAGAGTTTGATTTCCTCTACAGCTTCTTCTGGAGAACCTGATGCATGAATTAAGTTGTATACAGTTCTTTTTCTTCTGTTTGCAGCAATTGCTGAGTCTAAAGAAAAATCACCTCGTATTGTGCCTGGAGCGGCTTTAACAGGAATAGTTTCACCAACTAAACTTCTTATGCGTTCAACAGAATTAACACCTTCGAAAACAATGGCTAAGACAGGACCTGACATTAAAAAGTCTACGTTCCATTGTTTAACAATTGCCCCTACCTCAATAGGATCAGTTGTACCCATATTGGCCATTAAATCAATTCCATATTTTAAGCAGTCATCAATTGTTCTTTGACCAACTTTTTGTTTCCATTCATTTGAGTTTGGATAATGAGCTACAGCAAGCTTTTCGTCAGCTTGTGTAAGTTTAACAGCAACCATTTTAAGGCCTGAGCGTTCAAATCTATGTAAGACTTCACCAACTATTCCGCGTTTAACTGCGTCTGGTTTCATTAATACTAAGGATCTTTGAATCATTGAATATTTATAACAAATTAGGGGTTCTAAGTCTAGCTTTAACTTTAATTCAAGGGCAAATCGTTGAGGTCGTAGGTGCCGTCTGTGTATATATTCAAGATAGAAATTCGTGAGGATTGAATTATCTTTTGAGGATAGGAATCTACTTTATCTGTAATTGCACCAACTACGTAGTGTTTTAAATCTGCGCGTTTTGAATCAGCCAGTTCACTAGACATATGTTGGTCACCTGCAATTACAGCTTTTACATTTTTAGTATCTCTGATTAGGCCAAGCAATAACGTACCTTGATCTCTAACATCCAGCTGCTTTTGTTTTAGCTGGTCAGTTTCAGGAGCGCTTTGTGTAGATCCCATGTACATACGATTAAACGGAGGGTTTAACCCATCAACAAATAGTGGTTGCGAAAGAAAAATATAGTCGGCAGAAGTTATGTTGTTATCAATCCAAGATATTTCTACAGGAGGAAGCTTTGTGTAATTAGGACTGTTATCTACAAGTAAAAATGTATAGCCGTCTAAAGCAACCTTTTGATAATTGCTACCAAATACTTGAGAAAAGTTTTCTAAGCTGGAAGTCTGAGCTATATCGTGATCTCCAGGTATAGTGTAATAAGTCACTCCACTGGCATCAAGTTGTTTCTTTATCATTTGAAGAGTTGGAATATCTCCGAAGTTTGTTAAATCTCCTAATATGAATATCGCGGCAACCTTATTGCTGATAGCTAAGTCTAAAGCTTTTGAGAGATTTTGTGTGTCTTCGTGAATATCTGAAAATACTGCTACTTTAAATTTAACGTCCTTACTAGAAGAATCGCTTGCACTGGCACTTGCCTCTTCTGTTCTGATAGTTGAAACACCCATTCCGATATCCGTTTGAGAAATTCTTTCAACAAATTTTCCTGCAACCTCACCTACCCGAGAATCTTTAACCGGTACGCCCAATTTTCCCAATATTGAGTTAGATATTTGTGCAACTTCAAGTGTGTTTAAATTATATGTGGCGCGAATGCCAAGTGTGATACCTAAAACGAGCGCACTTAAAACAGTGATGCCCAGTATAGAACGCATTGCGCGCCCAAAGAGGGACTTACTACTTGAGGAGGAACTATGTTTAGCCATTACAGTATAATTCTATCAGCTTAAATGCCTGGACGCTACGCAAGGAAGCAAAATTACATCTTCTCTACTACATCTATAACCAAGAGTGCTAATCCATTCTTTATAACCTGTGAGGCCGCCTTTGTTAAAACTAATCTCAACATTTTTTTATCAGGCGTTGGTGCGTCTAAAATTGGGCAAGCAGAATAAAAAGAATTAAATTTTTGGGCAACATCATAAATGTAGTTAGCAATAAAGTTTGGAGAAAAACTATTACAGGCATTCTCCACAACGGCGCCAAATCTGGTTAAAATTCTAAGCAAAGCTTCTTCTTTAGCATCTAGCTCAACACTATTCCATTTGAATTCTTCAAGGGTCTCATCCATATAGCCAGCCTTTTCCATAACAGAATTGGCACGCGCATATGTATATAAAATATATGGTCCTGTGTTTCCATCAAACTTTGTCACCTTTTCGTAGTTAAAAATAATATCTTGTGCAGGATCTACCTTTAATAATGCATACCTGTAAGCTGCTAAAGCCACTCGCCTTATTGTTTCGTCACTACCAGCGGCACCTTTTACACTTCCGGTAATTTCACCGCGCTCAAGCTCACATAGCCTTCTAAAAACTTCATCAGCATTTACAGTTGTACCCTTTCGTGATGAAACTTTTCCTTCAGGCAATGAAACAAAACCGTACGCTACATGGTGCAATTTATTTGCAAATTCAAATCCCAATATTTCAGTAATTTTAAAGATTTGTTTAAAATAATCTGATTGTCGCGCATCTACAACGTACAATCTTTTATCAAAGTGATATTTTTCGTAATTATCTTTTGCCAGTTGTAAATCCTGTGTAGAGTAGATAGAAGTGCCATCACTTCTGAGCAAAACCTTATCTGGAATTCCATATTTTTCTAAACGCGCTATAACGGCACCGGTAGGATCTTTTTCAGCAATACCCTTCTCCAATGCAGCAGCCACAACTTCTTTTCCACTTTCACGATAATCATGTTGATAAAACCAGGTATCAAATTTTACGTTTTCGTCTCTGTAAGTTTGTTCCCAACCTGTATAAACCCAATTAGTGATCTTTTTCCACAATTCCAAAACCTCTGGATCCAAACTCTCCATTTTTCTAAACATATCGGCTAGTTCGTCGGCTAATTCCTTGTTCTTTTCAAGTTCTTGCTCGTACATAACATAAAATTTACCCACAAAGTGATCAGATTTTTCATTTGGTTCCGCGCCGTTACCATATTTTTTGTACATCAACATGGATTTAACAATGTGTGTGCCCCAATCATTCATATAATTTGCTTTTAAGACTTTATAGCCCATAAATTCCATTATTTGCGCCAAGGAACTGCCTAAAAAGTTATTTAAAGAATGACCGATATGCATGGGTTTGTTTGGGTTAGGTTGTGAATACTCCACTATGACATTTCTCCCCCCACCAATCTTGCTTGAACCATAGGAATCCTTTTCCTGCAAAATAGTGCACATATTAGAGAGTAGGTAGTTTTTTGAGAGCTTAAAGTTAATAAACCCAGGTCTTATGGCTTCTACCTTAGCAAAAGATTTCATATCATAACTTGAAAGTTCCATCGCAAGTTCTGATGCAATATCAAATGGAACTTTTTTTAATTGCTTGGTAATTGTAAGTGCTACGTTTGTAGAAAAATCTCCAAATTGTTCGTTTTCAGGTACCTCAATAACTACGGTTTCTAGCTTTACGTTATAAAGCTTTTCCACGGCCTCTTTAATTTTCTGCGAAAGTAGGGTAGTGGTATCCATAATTTAACGTTATGATAACACCTACGGTGTTGCGTCGCTAGGGCGATTAAACACCTCCCGTGCCACGCCACTAGGGCGATTAAACACCTCTCATGCCACGCCGCTAGAGCTTCATCTCAATGGTTCCCTTAACATCCGTACGTAACACTGTACAACCACTACTCTCCAGCTGTTGCACCACATCAGGGTTTGGGTGCCCAAAAGTATTGTCCTTCCCTACCGAAATTACACAATAAAGGGGCTTAAGTGTGTCATACATTGGCAAGTAGAACCCGTTGATTGCCCCGTGATGCGCTACCTTTATAACCTCCAATGGTAGCTTGATTTGCGACTTGATATCATCCCAATTTATTGTAGCTAAAGTCTCTTTTTGAGCGTCGCCTAAAAGCAATGCTTCAAAATCCCCATATTCCAGCAACATCACAACAGAGTTAAAATTCAAATCATTATGATGCAAATTTAAATCTTGTGGACTTCTTGGATACAAAATTTTTATCCTTACACCATCAAAAAAATATTCGTCGCCTAAAAAAGTTTTATTAATTTTATTTTCCTGCAGTAATTGGTTAAATACCTGCGAGCTAGTTTGGAGTTGGTCAACGTCGTTAAACGTAATCAATTTTGGCTGACATAGTTTGGCAATTCTGGTAAATCCGTAGTAGTGATCCGCATGAGCATGCGTGACAAAACCAAAATCAAAACTACAAAAAGGATTCCAAAAATAATTTGATAATTCATAACTAAGCGAATTATCCGGACCGGCGTCTATTAATACTTTATTGTGCGGCGTCCTAACTAAAAGTGCATCCCCCTGCCCTACATTAAGAAAGTCTATAAAATAATCACGTCCGTTAGAAGTACCACCTTGCAATATAAACCGCATCAAATAGTAACAAACTATAAAAGCTAAAAATCTGAACTTGGTCATTTATGTGCGCTAAAAAATTTCTCAAATTTAAACCCAAGTAATAGCATCACTACGTAGTAAACAGCTAAAAACCTTAGACTGATTTCAAAGTTAACCAAAGAAAAATCTAATCGAGAAAAATAAATAACTATTTGGGCAAAAAAATCCAAAAACGGGAATAAAAAAATACCTACTAACCTACTCAACCAAATATTGATTAATCCTGCCAAAAGTAAAATACCACCAAAGACCGTGCTAATAGGCACAGTCCAAAGAATTAGCATGTTAACTAAAGGACTGATCAAACTTACCGTACCAAAGCTATATGAAATCAAGGGCCAAACTAGAACCTGCGCAGACAACGTAGACGCTAAGTCTGAAAAACGAGGAAATATCTTTGAAAAAAATCCCCCGTACAAAATTAGGCTGAGTGTCGCCAAAAAACTCAACTGAAAACTTAGACTGAACAACTGAAGAGGACTAATTATAACCATAACCAAACCACTAAAAAATAGTAGACGTAATCCGTCGATCATACGGCCATAGTACTTACCCCAAGCCGCCGTAGAACCCATTATCCATGCACGTATCACGGGAGGATTGAATCCGCTAAGTAGCGCATAAAACAATGTGACAACTTGAGCAATAAGCAGGTTTTTCAGCTTATATTTAGAACCCAAAAGTCCTGTAACCATGCCAAAAACCAAACTTATATTAAATCCGGAAACAACAACTACATGAATGGTACCTGTGGTTTTCAATGCTTGCTTAAATAGAGGTAACTGCGCAAGTTCATCCATACCAATTGTCATTCCCAACAAAAGTTCGCTGGAAGGGCTTGGCAAAGATTCCTCAACAATATTTTTAAAACGCTCACGAATACCTGTAAAAATATCGGGTTCTTTGCTTGAATACTGAGGTTCTAGACATACACTATGGCTAGCACTTAGGCCACAGAAAGTATAAATTCTATAAAAGGCCAGCAAGCTAAGTAAAATTAAAAAACCATAATATTTCATGTCAAAAAGATATTTTATCTTTTAAATTATCTGCAGTAGTCTGGGGTATTTTGGAATTAGTTTTGAATTCGTCGAAATTTGAGTAAGGTCTGTTATCAATTATTTTTTGTGCATATGCAGGCCCTATTCCTGAAAGTGCGTCCAAATCACTTAGACTGGCAGTGTTTACATTTACCGTGATAACAGAATCATTATTAGTTGTTGTACCAGAAGTATTTGCACTATTAGTGGCCTGGGTTGTAGAACTCGAACTGGATTGTAAAACTTTGTCACCTATTAAAGGAATTAATTCATATGTAAAGTTCTCAAAAATCTCCCATTCAAAAGGAATATATATTTTTGCTGAATCAACCAATGTTTTAGACAGATTAATATTTTTCGATACCCACTCTGAACTGGCATCACTTGTAAAACCGCCGCCTAAAATAATTACATCGCCTACTCTGGAATTACTTTGTACTTCATAAACACCCGGTTTTTTAACAGCACCGGATAAATCTATTTTAATATTTTTAACAGGTTCCTCGGCTGTTTTTGTTGGTAATGAAAGATTACAATTTGTGTTTAAATACTGCTTAGTCAATATAAATCCAAGTCCCCCGCCAAGAACCAAGCAAGCGGCTAAGATGTACACTAAGTTTTTTAAGAGAAGTTCTTTAAATTCTTCCGACTGAAAAATAAGCACAGTTACTTATATTTGTTATTTCAACTTTTTTCTAGGGAAATTTATCTATGTAAAGTAGAAAACGTATTGGCAACAATTACCGCAAGAATTCAACCACTATTTGTTGCTTAAACAACATTGTATATTTAATTACCGCACAATAAACGCAAACAAGAAGCTAAAAAAAATACACTACCAATATTATTCTTCTTCCATAGCCTTAAGTAACAAATCCTTGAAAACAGCATTTTTACTTATATCTTTTATTAAAGCGATAAGTTTTGTCTCGTTTATTTTGTAGAATACTTCTCTTCCTTTTTTATCATTCTTCAAAAAACCAAGTGATGCTAAAACTCTAAGATGATGCGAGGCTAAGTTTTCTTCAACATTTAATCTATCAGCAACTTCACTGACATTTTTCTGACCAGAACTCAAGAACTGGATAATTTTTAATCTATTTTTATCGGATAAAGCTTTGGAAACTTTCTCTAGCATCATAACGTTTGGACTATACAACATTTATTATTTCAATTCAAGTGTTTTGATTCTGTACTGCAACGCTTCGGCTACGTGTTCTTCGAGAATGGCGTCCTTACAGTCTAAGTCGGCTATTGTTCTAGCAACTTTTATCACTTTAAAATATCCTCGCGCAGAAAGTCCAAAGTGCATAACTGCCATTTTCATTAGACCTTGTACAGAATTACTAAGTTTACACCACTGTGCAACATCTTTTCCCTTCATTTGAGAATTAGTTTTAAAGGATAAATCTTGAAATCGTTTTTCTTGCACATTTCTGGCAGACATAACTTGCTGTTTATAACAATCAGAATTCTTTTCATTGTTGTTAGCAAACTCAAGTAACCTCTGCTGCTCAACGGGCTTTACGTTTACATACAGGTCAATTCTATCTAATAATGGTCCTGAAAGTCTACGCTGATAATTTTGCACCTGACTTAAACTACAGACGCATTTTTTATTAAACGCACCGTAAAAACCACAAGGACAGGGATTGCACGCCGCAACAAGCATAAAACTTGCAGGAAAAGTTATGCTGCCTCTACAGCGAATTAGCGTAATATTTCCTGTCTCAAGTGGCGTTCTTAAAGCCTCTAGTACGTTTTTATTGAATTCCAGCAACTCGTCTAAAAAAAGAATTCCTCTATGCGCCAAAGTTATTTCACCGGGCAATAACCTATTACCACCACCAAGCATACCCCCATAAGATGTTGTGTGATGGGGATTTCTAAAAGGCCTGTCAGTTATAAGATAATTGCTTTTAGCAGTAGATCCTAACAATGAATATATTTTTGTCACTTCAACACTTTCATCTGCCGAAAGTGGAGGCATTATAGACATAAGTGCATTGGCTAGTAGACTTTTTCCTGCCCCCGGAGGACCGCATAGTAATATATTATGCCCACCTGTCGCACAAATCTGAAGAGCACGCTTTGCAAATTCTTGGCCAAGAATATCTTTAAAGTCTGTGGGTTGATTCTGCACAGAATTTTGGATGTTTACTGAAATTTGATTTTTTATATAAGGTTCAACTTTAAACCGACCCTCTAAATGACTCGCCAATGCATTTATTGAATCGATCCCGAATATTCTTACGTCTGCTACAGAACACGCCTCCTGACAATTCTTAGAAGGTAAAAATATGCAGCTAATATTATTCTCTTTTGCGAACAAAGATAAAAGAAATGCGCCACGAGTGGAATTTAACGAACCATTTAAGGAAAGTTCACCGAAAAAAAGGCTGTTATCCGGAGGTTGCAAACCCTTACACGCACAAAGTATTCCTGCGGCAATAGGAAAATCATAGAAAGAACCTTCTTTATGAATATCCGCAGGAGCCAAGTTCACAGTTATGCGTTTATTGGGAAAATCTAATTTAGAATTTTGAAAAGCCGCCTTTATACGATGCTTACTTTCCCCTACGGACTTATCAGGCAGACCAACAATATCAAAACTAGGAAGTCCTCTGGTAGAAACATTTACCTCAACGTGTACCTTTACAACATCAAGCCCAACAAATGCCACGGAATCAATGATTACTAGCATAATAGTAACCTCCTTCTTCCGTAATTTCTCCGTTTAATGTAAGTAGCGTTAGTAATTTTGAAGTAGTCACAATGTCATATTCAAGTATTTTAGAAATGTCATCTATTGGCATGCGGCTGGCTCTAAGTAATTTTACAATTTTATTTTCAATGGGATCCCGTACTTTTTTAGAAGTATCTTTTGACTTTTCCAAACCACCCGAAATTTCAAAAAAGCGATTTATCGTAATATTCGAGTACATTGCTTGCGCATAAGTAGACAATATCTCGTTACAGCCGACAGAGGTGTCACTAAAGATATTTCCAGGCACTGCGAACACTTTTCGTCCGAATTTACGAGAAAAACCGGATGTAATTAAAGAGCCACTGTCTTTTGCTGCTTCTACAACCAATAGTGCCTTACAAAGGCCTGCAACTATACGATTTCTTCGAGGAAAACTCCAAATCCGTGGTTGAAAACCACAAGCAAATTCCGAAACCGCCAATCCGCCAGAGTATACTAATTGTTCATACACATCGCACAGGCTACTGTGGGGGCAAATATCCAAACCGCCCGGAAAAACCCCTATAGTAGGTATATCTAATTCCAAACATGTTCTGTGTACACACGCGTCTACCCCAAAAGTGAAGCCCGAAACCACAGTAATTTTTCTATGAGTTAGAGTTTGCAAAACATACTTAATTACCTCACGACCATACTCAGTCATTTTTCTACTTCCCACAATTCCTAAACAATTTTCGAAATTCATACTATTATAGTTACCTTTGTAATATAAAAGTTTAGGTGGATTTGGAATTTCCTTCAAAAGTTTAGGATAAGTATCATCGGTGATAGCTACAAACGTGTCTTCTATTGAATTTGTTGCAGGCATTTGAAGAAAGACTAACAGCTTACAATAGTAATTTCTACATTCGGGCCTCTAGTATAATTAGAAATTGACAACTCTGCTATAATAAACGAAATAATTACACCAATGACTACTCTACTAAGCATAGACAACGTTATAAAGGAAGCAAAACAAAAGGGTGTTGATTTTGGAAAAGGCGATCCATATAACAGACTTCGATATTACACAAAGATAGGATGGCTCCCACACATGTCACGACAAAGAGATGCCGAAGGAAATATAAAAGGACACTACCCTTCTACAGTCGTGGACCAAATAGTTTTGATAGAAGATTTAAAGACTCAGGGACTTACTAACGACGAAATCGAAGGAAAAATTAACACTAAAAACAAACTTCAAACTATTATTTCAGGAATTACTTCAAAAGAACTTAGAAATCAAATACTTTTATACACAATGTTAGTACTACTTATTTTAATAGTAAGTAGCGAAATGGGAATTATTAACCTAGGCAAATCAAAAGACAATCTTAGAAACTCTGTTAATAGCACAAACGTAGAAATGCCAAATCAAGTAGTGGCACAAGGTGTAGCGTTTGTTCCAAATAACCAAAGAAGTATTTTTATAAAATCCGACAATATAAAAGCAAATTCCAAAGTATATATAACTTTTAATCAAGATTATTCACCTGCTACACGTTATTGGGTATCCCAAATTAAGGACCAAGAAGGTTTTTTAGTTGAAACAGACGCCCCGGTAGCAAGCAACGCCGAGTTTAATTGGTGGTTTACAAATTAGCTTTAGTAACAACAAATCAAACCCATTTCCCGTTACGAGAAACATTCTATTGACACATAATAACTAATACATCTACACTTTAGTTATGAAACAAGAACCAAATTTCTCCCTAATACTAAACAAGGTATTAAAACTAATACCTGTTTGTCTTGCCTTCCTCGTACCAATTTTTTACCTAACTACAACAACGGAGTTCTTTGCCTTTAATAAACTGGCATTGATAACGTTGGCGACAGTGCTTTTGGTTGTGTTATGGACAGTGAAAATCATGACCGGTCAAAAAATGGAGTTCATAAAATCAGTAATAGATTTACCACTGATTGCCTTCACACTAGTTGTTGTACTATCAACGATCTTCTCTCTAAACAAGACGTTGAGTATTTATGGAAGTGAAGGAAGCTGGATGGGCCTCTTCGCTCTCTTAATACTGATCGGCTATTTTTACTTAGCCACACCTCTATTAAGCGACTTGAAGACCATTAAATTGGCAATCTATGCCTTTACCGCCTCAACATTCATATCTACCTTAATGTCACTGCTCAGCTACTATAAAATCTTTGTAGGAAATGCTGACTACATGAAGGTTCAAGGTTTTTCACTATCAGGATCAACAACTGACTCAGCTATGTTAGCTGCCATTGCTATAGTCCTTTCATTAGGATTTTTAACATACGAAAAATTGCCACAAATTAAGAGTGTCTTAATTGGTAATATCGTCGTCAGTTTATTCTTCTTGATGCTTGTAAACGTTTGGGCAGCATGGGCTATCCTCATTGTTGGAGTCATAGCTTTTGTGTTATACGCCGACATGAGAGAAATTGTTAACCAAAGATTTTATTACACAATACTCGCTGGATTAACCGTGGCTGTAGTATTGTTACTAATCTTACCCGCTACACGAAGTGTGATAATAAGTAAGAGTTACACCCAAGAAGTTAACCTTCCCGTAACGGAAAGTTGGCTAGTAGCCTCTTCAATCGTTCAGAATTATCCATTGATGGCAACAGGACCAGCAACATTCTTACTAAACTTCACAAGATATAGACCATTAAGTTTAAATACAGGTCCATATTGGAATGTAAGATTTGATAAACCATCAAATGAATTCTTTAACGTATTATCAACTTTGGGACTCTTAGGCTTAATCGCAATGCTCTTCTTCGTAGCCAAGGTTGTTAAATTAACCAAAGTCTCAAAATATGTAACAGATGATAATGGTACAACCGTAATATTAAGTTCAGTTGTATTAGGAATTTTAGCTTCGTTCTTGTTCACATATGCAAGTATTACCACCGCTTTCATGTTCTTTTCATTCTTAGGAATGCTTGTTGCAGGTTTCACAACTACAACAGGCCATATAAAAGTTTCTGAAAAAATGGAACTAGGAACTGAAAACATTGCAGCTGTTACCTCTCTTGGTGACACAAGTGCAATCGGTAAAAATTACGTCAGATACATCGTTGCAATTCCAGCTCTCTTTTTAGCAGCTTATGTAAGTTACTTCTTCTTCATGACCTATGAAGGTGAGTTCTATATGAGAAAAGCAATCATTGCTGCTAAGAACAATGACGGTTCAGGCACATATGAATTCCAAAGAAGAGCTATTAACGCTAACCCAAGACAAGACGTATATCAAAATTCATACGCTCAAACAAATCTTGCCTTAGCCAACGTCTTAGCTTCTAAACAAAACTTGACCGATGCCGACAAAACAACGATTCAAGGGCTGTTATCTCAAGCTATAAAAACAACTCAGGTCACAACCGAGGTATTAAATCCTTTAAGTGCTGATAACTGGGAAACAAGAGCTGTTATTTATAGAAGTTTAACCAACGTAGCTAACAACGCTTCTGATTGGTCGATTTCCGCATATAACAATGCTATCCAATTAGATCCAACCAACGCTAGATTAAGATTAGATCTTGGGGGACTCTACTTTGCTAAAGCAGATTACCTTTCTGCAGCTAACCAATTTAGACAAGCTACAGTCTTAAAAGCAGACTACGCCAACGCTTACTATAACTTTGCACAAGCATTGTTAAAGTTAAACGATCCTGCAAATGCAGTAAAAGCTTTGCAAATGGCACAATCCTTAGTACCAGCAAACTCTGATGACTACAAAAAAGTAGCCGCAGAAATAGCAGCAATTCCAGCTCAGGGTACAACCGGAACCACAGCCGATGGAAAGAAAACTGTTGAGCAAATAACAGGCAATAATGTTAAGACCACAGCACAAAACCAAGAACCATTGAATAGTGCGGCACAAGGTCAACAAATTCCTGTACAAAACCTTGGAACAAGTTCCTTGCCAAAAGATCAGCAAGTAGCTCAACCAACACCAACACCTACTCCAGTTCCAACAACAAAGAAGAAATAAGGTTGGACAGGATTAAGTAACGGAAACGAGAAAGCCCTCGGGTTAAAAACCGGGGGCTTTTTGATGTTTTAAAAGGAAGTGTAAATAAAGAAAAATACTGGTGGACCGTAGCGGAGTCGAACCGCTGACCTCTTCCATGCCATGGAAGCGCTCTACCAACTAAGCTAACGGCCCATGCAAACAGATTAACCACGTTACTTTAACAAGTTAGCTTCGAACTCGCGAAGCTCGTTAAAAGCTAACGGCCCATGCAAACAGATTAACCATGTACAAAATGCCTAGTGATTATATCGCGAAAAGCGACACATCACAAAGAACTAAATCCTTTTTGTAGTATCGTTTTGAACTGACCCCTGGCCACCATCTCCAAAAACCATACGTTTATTTGGTAAGTTCTCGAGTGTATAAATCTTTGTAGGCTTAACTGTTTCAAACACAACTTTTTTAGGATTTTCGAGTAAAAGCTTTTCAATAGTCTGCATAAGTTTGGGCAACCCTTCTCCGGATACTGCAGATATACCACAGATTTCAACGCCTTTTTTAAGTCCAGCTGCCTTTTTAAGCCCCTTCTTTATATCTTCCAATGCCAAAGCAACCTCAGTAATATCAATCTTATTAACAACTATTATTTCGGGCTTTTCACTTAAACCATGGCCATATTTAACTAATTCTTCACGTATCATTTTGTAGTTATTAACAGCATTGGTAGTTAAAACCTTTGCATCAAGATTATCAGGCATTGTTTGGTCAACAAAACTCAATGGATCAATTAGGTGAAGTAAAAAGCGTGTGCGTTCAACGTGTCTTAAAAATTCGTCACCTAAACCTTTACCTTCGGCAGCACCTTCAACTATGCCTGGAATATCAGACAAGATGACTGTGTCGCCTTCTCTAAAGGTTAAAATACCAAGGTTTGGTTCTAGTGTTGTGAATGGATAGTTTGCAACTTTAGCGTTAGCGTTTGTAACACGATTGATTAAAGTACTTTTACCTGCGTTTGGTGCACCAATTAAGCCAATATCGGCAACAAGTTTGATTTCTAAACGTATAATCTTTTCTTCACCACGTACGCCCGGAACAAATTGAATAGGTGTTTGATTTGTTGAACTTCTAAATTTAAAGTTACCTTTTCCGCCACGACCACCTTGAGCAATCATAAGCTTTTGACCATCTTCAAACATATCGCCAATCAAAACTTCAGTTCCATTTCGTGTTTCGTAAACCAATGTTCCAACAGGAACGGCGATGTATAAATCCTTGCCGTTAGCTCCAAACATTTTCTTTTTACCGCCATGACCACCATCTTCAGCTTTAAATAGATCTTTTTGTCTAAAGTCTCTAAGAGTCACAAGGTTAGTAGAAGATACAAAGAAAACACTTCCACCATCACCTCCATCGCCTCCATCGGGACCTCCGCGGGGTATAAACTTTTCGCGCCTAAACGAGACGTTTCCATCGCCTCCGTTACCAGCTCTAACTTTTATTTGTGCAATATCAATCATAATCTGAGACCTTACTGAGCAAAATCCAACGGATTCTGAGGTACACCATTGTACTCAACCATAAAGTGTACATGTGGACCTGTAGAATTTCCTGTACTACCCATCAATCCAAGGATTTCGCCTCGGCCAACCTTCTGCCCATAGCTTACATCAAGACGACTCATATGACCATATATAGTTACATAGCCATTTCCGTGGTCTATTCTAACATGTAATCCCAAACCCCATGGATCCCAACCTGCTCTGATAACAGTTCCACCGGTACATGCCATTAGTGGAGGCATGCCAATTCCGTGTGGTGTAGCTATATCAATACCATTGTGGTACCAAGAAAAGTTCTGTGTAATGATCCTAACCGTTGTTGGCCACGTACAAAAGCTCTTGTTTGCAGTCACCGTTGAAGGTCTCCCTACGGAAGGGGCACCCTCATTAATGATCGCAGGTACAACAACCTTAGGAACTTTTCCACCTGGAATAACCAACTCTGCTCCAAGCTTCAAGTGCGTAGTATCCAGTATATAGTTAAAATCCGCAATAGCCTGCGCAGGAATGTCGTATTTTGCAGCGATAGAGTTTAGTGTATCCCCAGATTCAACTTTATGAATTAAACCCGCTACAGGTGGTACTGACAACGTTTGCCCCACTCTAAGCACCGAATAATCAGTTAGATTGTTTACATACTTTAAAGCGTCAACAGAAACTTTAAACTTACTACCAATAGAATATAAAGTATCTCCTACTTCAACGTTGTAAGCCAAAGGTTCAGTACGTTGGCGCATTTCGGGCAAAGTCGTGACTGCCAGCTCTTTTCTTGGAATAATATCAGAAGTTGTGACGAGGTAATCCGGATTAATAGGAGGATTAACAACAAAACCGGAGTTTACAAAAACTTCCCCTAACAAAAACACACTAAAAGCCGCGCCCATAACGATACCTGTAGCTATAGGTCTTCCAAGTCTGCCGCGAGACCAAATAAGCTTTCGAATCAAAAATACCTTGATTGTGTTTGGTAATCTAACAATAAAAATGACACAATTTCCGACAAACGATAGAAAATCTCCTATTTTTAATAGAATATATCCAAAAATAGACCGGAAAAACTCCAGCCACGTATTAATAAACTGTTCAAACTTATTCCTACCTTTTGGCCGGAAACCTTCAAAACTCAATTGAAAAAATCGCTTTGAGGTAGGACTTTTAATGGTAAATGCCATATGTAAGCACTATAAAATAGTCCTAATATATTGTATCAACATTTTGGGCTTTTAACTTACTCCTTACTGGGCTTTATGTAAGTTTTCCAAGAACTCAGCATTGCTCTTTGATTTCTTGAGTCTTTCAATAACAAGCTCTGTTGCATCACGATCGTCTAATAAGTCGACCATACGTCTTAAGCGATAAATTTGTTCAAGTGTTTTTTCACCAAACAAAACTTCCTCATGACGTGTGCTACTGGCTTTTATGTCTATTGATGGGAATATTCTTCTTTCGGCCAATGTACGATCCAAACGAAGTTCCATGTTACCTGTTCCCTTGAACTCTTCAAAGATTACGTCATCCATTCTTGAACCGGTATCAACTAATGCAGTGGCTATGATCGTTAAACTTCCACCTTCTTCTAAGTTTCTGGCTGCACCAAAAAAGTGTTTGGTTGGGTATAAAGCTGCTGGGTCAAAACCACCTGTTAAAGTTCTACCTGATGGAGGAGCTACCATATTATAAGCACGGGCTAATCGTGTGATTGAGTCCATTAATATAACAACATCTTTTCCTTGCTCGGCTAAACGTTTAGCACGCTCTAAGCAAAGTTCTGAAACACGAGTTTGTTCCTCGGCCATATCGTCAAAGTTACTGGAATAAACTTCACCTTTAACACTTCTTGTAAACTGAGTGACCTCTTCTGGTCTTTCTCCAATTAATGCAACAAGTAAAACGGAATCTTTAAAGTTTTCAGTAATACCGTTGGCAATATCTAAAAGTAAAAATGTTTTACCAGCTTTTGGAGGAGCAACAATCATGGCTCTTTGGCCTTTTCCAATTGGTGCTACCAAATCCATAAGTCTTGTGGAAATAACAGAAGATGTAGTTTCGAGTTTCATCCATTCAGTTGGGAAAATTGGAGTAAGTTCAGAAAATCTAGGTCTTTTGCGGGCCTTCTCTGGATCCATTCCTTCGACTGTTTCTATTTTAAGTAATGATAAATATCTTTCGCCTTCCTTTGGAGGTCTAGCTAATCCTTTTATAGCATCACCTTTTCTGAGGTTAAATCTTTTTATTTGAGAATTACTTATGTAAACATCTCTTGGTAAATCGGACTCAACTTTTTCTTTTTGTCTTATAACACCGTAATCAGTTAATATTTCAAGCATTCCCGTTATGGTAATTGCATCACCTGTTACAACCGGCTCGTAATTTTCGTACGAACTATTGTTTTGATAAGAATTTGTATTGTTCTGATAGGAATCTTTATTTTGGTATGAATTATTATTCTGGTAAGAGTTATTGTTCTGATACGAATTGTTATTTTGGTAAGGTCTTCTATTGTTTTGATAGGAAGATGTTGAACGTTGTGACGACTGTGAGCGCATTGGAGGGGTTGCTGACGAAGCTTTAGCTACTTGCGCGTTAACAACGTTATTATTAACAGGAACCTCAACCGGGGCAACCACAGGCTCTACAACAGGCTGCTCTGGCTGTACTTGTGCGGTAACAGTTGGTGCAGTTACGACTGGCGCGACTACCTTATCAACTACCTTTTCAGCGTCTTTTGTTACGCTCTTAACTTTATTAGAACTATCTTCAGTTATTTGTTTTTTTACTGGCATATTTATTTTGTTAATTCTGAAATTATGTACATGTGTAGATGGATAGGTTTAATTGCGCCACCTAAAGTCGGGAGATAGCCACTGCCCCTGGGCCACCTCCCAGCTTTAAGTCTCATCAATTGTTAGTATTGATAAGTTCAGCCTTTACTACCAATCGTTCAGCATAAGTTGACTTACCGGGAATCCAAACTCCACCGCAAGTAATCAAAGTCATAATAGCAGTACCGTCGGTGGGACTATCGAAAATCTCTAAGCGCTTGGGATCGTTAATACTTATAAAGAAAGTATCTGTCACCTTATAGTTATACACCTTTCCAAAGGTATCCTTAACTGACACTTTATCACCTACTTTTACATTTTTCAACTGCCAAAATGCAGCGGGACGCCCACGGCTATCATCATAATGACCATCGATAATAATATTTCCTTGCTCACCTGGTTTTGCACTTTCACTATACCAACCAATTACGCTCCAATCCTTTGGAGTTTCTAACGCACCATTTAAATCTAAACCTAATGGAATAAATACAGCTTTTATATTTGTATTTTCAATTACTAAAGATGTAGGATCTGAATATATTGGCAAAAGTTTTTTTGCAAAAGGAGACTCAGTTGGACTTGAAACAACCTGCTCCACTTTAATTTCCACAGGCTTTTTATTTAAATTGCGGATTGAAATTACTGAAAATATAAAACCGTCCACAACTATTAAAAGTACGGGTACATAGATAATAAAATGTGATTTTGGAGATTTAAAAAGTGAAAACATAGTGGTACAATTCAGTTGGGCACGAGACAGAATGGCCGCGTAAAGATTAAGCTAAACCCAGCCATTCTGCATCGTGCCCAAACTTGTTAAATAACTAATTAACGTTTAAATTTCTTTAAGACTAATCCGACAGATACTAAACCAAATCCTGTAGCAGCTTCGATTGGGAAACCACCGGTTTTTGGTAATTCTTTAGGACCACTCTTATCATGACCGAAACATACAGTAGCTGTATCGGCACCTTCAAATTCGCCTTCCCATCTTACTTCAGCTTTGTTAACAACACATTTCTCAAAGCTTTCTTTACGGTCAAATTCATCAGAGTCGATTTTAGCTTCAATTTCGAAGGTCTTAGTTTGACCAGGTTTGAAGTTATCCCATTCCTCGGTTAAACCATCGCCACCTACTTTATGTAATTCTTTAGGTAAAAAGTCTTCCATCTTCATGTTATCGAAAGTTACATCACCGGTATTATCACTCATGTTTGTGATTTTAACTTTGAATAATATTGTTTTATCTTTATCGCCTTTATCTAAAGTTACTTTATCTTTCCAGTTGTCGTCGCCTTCAACTTTTACAGATTTTTCAATCTTGAATCTTTTGTTAACTAAGCAGGTTTCTCCACCTCCATAGTTAGATTCACAGTTATCAGCGTAGACAGTAGTCTTTAAAGCAACTGCAGCAACAACAAAGAACATAACAGCTATTAAGTTGTATAAAATAGTTTTTTTCATAGTTTTAGTTTTTCGGCAGAAAATAAATATTAGTTATCAGCTAAATTAGTGATAACTCTAAACTTGGCTTTTAATACCAGCCAATCAATTTATGTTGAGATTATACCTTATAGCATATATCTTGTCAAGACTATGGGGTTAGGGGTATTTGTTGCTATGACAGCCTATAACCGTATTTAGTGTTTAGGTTTGTTCTTAAATTTGGTGAAAATCAGCCCAAAAACGACTGCTAGAGGTACAAGGATAAAACCGAAATATTCAAGGGCTTGTGGCAAAAACACGATTTTTACCGTGCTCAAATCTATAGGACTTTTGAATATCCAACCATTGGTCCAGTTATCCACTTTTACATGCTCCGCTGAACAAATCCCAAAGCCACATAGGGCTGTCCAACCTTTCTCATAGGCCTGATTGTACATAAGCAATGTGGAATTTGAACTTACCAGCACATTTACATGCGTACTTTTAAGTAATTTGTCGTCTACCGGGGATATTGCGATATAACCTAATTCATTTTCCCCTGGGTCATTACCAAAAGTTAAATTTGAAAGATTAAGTGTATAACCCATTCCTGCACCGCTTGTTGGTACAAAATAAAAATATGATTTCATTTCGTGGCTTTGCGGAACCGAAACATAGACATCACATTTTTTGTAAAGCTCATTAGTTAAACAAAATCTAAGCGGAACGCCTACAATATTCTTGGTCTTAACCTCCAAAATATAGCCAAGGCTATGACTTAGCGTTGGAAATGGGTACGAATCACAAACAGATTGCTTCTTTGCCGTATACGTAATACCTGTTATATCTCTTTGCACAGAGGAAACCTCAAAATCAAAAGAACCGGTAGCACAATTATAAGGATCAGCCTCCGCCATCAACTTACTTGGATCGTAAACAATTGTCTTATTTAAAGTTACTTCACTAGGCAGTGAAACTTCACCAAAGCTTTTATCCAAATTTAATGTGTCGGAAGAATTTAAAGCATACTTCTCTATTTGAATATTGTTGTATGAAACACTTTTATCAATTAAAAAGCCAGAAGCATTGGAATAGAATCTAAGATTTAATAAATTAACATTATTATTAATCTTTACCAAACTGGTTTTATCGGCAAGGAACTGATTTACACACAAACCCAACGAATCATCTAATACACAAATATCCGAGGCATTATCCGAAGGTTGATAAGATATTCTAAGAACTTCATTAGTTACATCAGGAACTATTTCATTAAGTTTGAGAGTGGCACAAGCTTTTACATTTCTCCCTGTAAGCGTTAAACCGTTATCCGAAGTTTCAATAGAATACGCCGCGCCTTTCCCGGTATCACTGCACGCTTCCAAATTAGATGACGCTGTTACAGGCAAAGTTTCTGTTGGTAAATATATATTAACTGCTATATCTATATTTAAAGGAACATAAACGTCGTCTACATAAGCTTTATCGGTTAAAGCGGTTACATCAACAAACATTCGCTGGTTTTCTAGTTCTACGATAATTCCTTTTTGTGTATCTGGTGTAACAGGAACACTGTAAGTTTTAACAACATTACCCGGCTTATATTTACTTTCAATACTTATATCAACACCGGAGTCAGTTTTGGTTGCATAAACACTTAATACACCGCTATCAGCAGTAGTAGTTCCTTGTACAGGAGTAGCTTCGTGGGATTTAAGAGTTATAGCAGTATCTGTAGAACTTACATATGCGTTGTTAAGTGAACCATCTGTATTAGTTAAGCCAATGAACGGGAAAACCACGTTGTTAGTTGCTACATAAGGTTTATACAACGAATATATTGGATCAAGATTTTCTTTGTAATAAGAATTTCCGGCTTCGTAGTAAGTGTTGCTAGTTTCTTCGTTAGCGTATGTGGCACTTAGATCTTTATAAACCTTTAAACCATTACCGAAATCTTTTTCCAAAACAAAACCTTGGGTTTTGCTTAACAATGCTTCTATCTCAGGATAAAAAAGTTGCTTTGGATTATCATCAATTACTTGCTCACTTTCGTCTAGCAATACCCAACGAACTTTATACTTATCAAAAACATTTTTCAACATTACGGGATCTTGTGAATAAACCGCGTAGGCAACCTCGTTATAATATTGTTCGTTTAACAAATTCCAACGATCGAATTCCCTATCGAGAAGTGGCTGCTTTATACCAAACCATAAAAAGCCTGCACCTTGATAACCAAGCTTTGTAGACGAATCCCAATTGTAATATACCCAACCCCAAAAAGAATGCACCGGAAAGTGCGCTACACGGCCGTAATCATTTTGAGAATTAAAGTATTTAAACATCTCAAAATATCTATCGGGAATGTTTACGCGCATCGAGGGACTTATCATGTAACCTCGAAACACTGGAGACATAAAGTCACAAAGCGTTATAACAACAAACACATAAACAATAAAGTGAGTTAAAAGAATATAACCTTCTTTTTTGAGAAGTTTGGCAAGTAGCTCGCCAAAGAATCCATAGAAATAACCGAAAAACACCGAAAAAGAAAACATGTATAAAACAGAAAACTTAGTAAATGGAAATCTAAGTGCTTCCTTAAACATAGGCACACTGTTTTGCAGAAATACAAACACAAAACCAAATGGTGGATTATCACTCATTAAAAAGAACATTGCCATAAACAAAACGCACGCCACTGGATATGCATATTTTTCTCTACGCCAAAAAGCTATTATCAAACCAAAAAGTGACATAAAGAAAAAGGCATAACCGAAAATTAAAACATTCTTATCTTTTAAGTGCAGTTCCCATTCATTTAACAAATCACCAAAGTGCCCATTACCAACATGTTCTCCCCAACTAAACAAATAACCTTTTATTATTGCGATGTCTTTTATATCTCCATAACGTTTGTTTGCTAAAAATGCTTCTTCTGAAAAAAGAAATGTTATTTTTGCATCACTTACTTCTTTACCGTGGACTAATGTGAAATAAACGTTGGGTAAAAACCAAAATGAATTCAGCATTAAAGTGAGAAAGATTAACTGCGCGTAACGTTGCGCAACGGTTTTAAAACCAAGCTCTTTGGTTGACCAACTAACAAGTCCCAAAATAAATAAAAATACATTTAAACCTAGGAAATAGGCGTAAAAAAGGGTCGCAGTATGTGCCTGAGATAATATAAAAAAGGCAACGAGCAAATATAAAAATAAATGTTTGCGCTTACCTGTTTCAAAGAATTTAGCCAAAAACAAGAGGTTCCAACCTAAAAGCCCGTAATGAGTTAAAAACATTTCCAGAGGAACGTAAAACTGCTGCATGGTGCCAAGATTAAGGAGATAAATTAATCCACCGGCAAAACCTCCAAGATTGCGTGCCCAACCGGTGCAACGACGTAATGCCAATTGTTGTATAAAGTAGTAAACACCAATAGGTCCAAGAACCAACATTAAGAATGCGTAAGAATAGCGCAACTGATTTAACTTAAAAACCAGACTTAATAACTCTAATATGATTATTCGTGGAATTTCCGAAGCGTGTGCCTGCGATGCCACGGCACCTAAACCTTGGTGTTCTTGCCAAACGCCATCTATTATTCGCCACCAATATTCCGAAAAATTAAACTCAGGATGCAAAGTATCCCAACCTGTTAAAAATGTATTTGGAGTGTAATTAACGTAACAAACCACTAAGGAAATACAAATTAACACAACTACAGGAATATTAGATCCAATAAATTGAAAGAACTTTTTTAGCATCATAAGTTAGCGGCCGACGGATAAAAACAAACCGCGCGCCCGTCATAGCACTTAAAGAAACCCCAAGTGGTTGGAAATCCTACAATCAATTGGCTTCGTTGGGTAATTTCAAGTTGTAATAAACCTGTTGTAGGTATAGTTACCTCGCGTTGGTTTTGATCAAGCCACAATGTGTTCCATTGCCAACCGATAGAAGCGTACGCTACATATACTTTTTCTGCAGTATCTTCAGCGGCCAGGGACAACTTTATGCCATCGTCAGCATAGGTAACAATAATATTGGGTTTATATGCAACATCATTTGGATACTTTGAACGTGGCGTAATGTTTAAACCATCATAAATAAACTCATTACCCGAGTCCGTTACTACAGTAGCGTACGAAGCATCACGAACAAACGTGCCATTTAAAAAGGTGAAAAAGTCCCAACCGCGCATCTCCAGTACATTTTGCTGGTTTACAGGCAGATCAATACGAACTTTAGAGTAACCATCAAGTGGGATTCTACGCTGAGCGCCACCACCGGAAACATCCACAATGGATTCCTTGCCGTCAGCGTCGTACAAATAAACATTAAACGGCAAACCTTGCGTTTTTTCACGGTCCAAAAAGAGAACATTACCTATACTAATCTTTAAACTATCTTCCCGTAGGTTTGGTGTGTTTACTGCAGAAGAACTAACTCTTTTGTATAAAGAAATAACGTTGGTGTCTGGCAATGTAACTTTATTTATAACAACAAAGTCTTTGTTTTGGTCAGACTTAAAGAAATTGATTAGTTGTGTTAAAACAGCGTAATTGCGCAAACCAGCGGGACCTGGACTATCCGGAACAACCGCGTACTCCATTTGATCCAAATAATTTTGTTGCGCTTCTGTATTAAAAGGGCTTAGTTGATAAAAAGGCGTTACGATATCAATGTTAAAATCTTCATTTTTCCAACGGTGCATCTCAAGCGAAGCCACAGAAAAAAACTGATTCTCTGAAAGAGATAAAACTTTGTAGGGGTTTGCAGGTTTAGTACCAAATCTGTTGGTGTCATTTTCTATTGCCTGTAAAACCGTATCATTTTGCCAATCGTGTGAATTGTAAGAATAATTTAAAGGATCCGCCAACCATGCCGTGTAATAAGGTCCGGCCATCGTAACTGTTATCGGCTGCAACCAAACCGGAAGCGGACTTAGCTGGTTAAACGACAAAAAGAAGAACATCATCATTAAATAAACAGAAAATATTGCCAACACAACTTTATTCGCCATAAAGTTTATTTTCAGCAAGGCATAGGCAATATAAAATGCAAACATTGGAGTTAAAGGCAAAATGTATCTAAGATCTTTATTCTGAATCAATGTGAAAACAACATAAGGAAATGCGATTAAATGGAAAACGTAATTTCTGCAAGGAACTTTGTGTTTGTTAAACAAATACATCGCGCCGAGAAGCATTAAAACAGCAACAAAAGTGAGTTGGTGCGACATCATCATTTCCAAATAATGGAAAATACTTTCTAAACTCCAAATATTAGTTGGATCACCTGCATCACCTTGCGCTGTTATTCCCACAATGTTTACCAAATTGGTGAAATTCAATATATACCAAGGAAAGGCTCCAGCGATCACAATCACCGAACCTATTAGTGTATTTCGAATACGCTCTTTATTATCAAAATCACGTGCCTGAATCATTTTGACAATTACCTCGTAAATAAATGGAACAACTAAAAATACAAAACCATACCATTTAGTTAACTGACCCAACGTAAAGAAAATAAAAAACAGAACAGCGTATTTAACATTTCTCAAAGAATTGGAAAGTATTAGGTAGTAATAAGAAACTAACAACAACGCCACTAGCGGAACATCTAGGTGAAACTCTCTACTCTGCTGCCATACTTGCGGAAAAAAAGAAAATATAAAAACCGTTAAAACAGCTAAATTTGCATCTTTAAAATAATGAAGAACAATTTTATAGAGATAAATAATGGCGAGTATAAGAAACAATGTTTCAAGCAAAAACGCCCATTGGTAATCGAACCCAAAAAGCATAAAAGTTGCACCGCCTAACATTTGAACAAGTGGTGGATAGTAAGTGGAAACCTTATAGAAGTTTTCAAGAGTCATGCGGCCTGTAAAGAGTTCAGGAATCTTGTGAGCAAATATATAGGCTGTAGTTAAATGACCTGCACTATCCCATGTTGGTGGAGCTTTATTGACGTCCTGCCATATAGAGTTGAGGGCCAAATGAAACAATATTATTAGTATCAAAAGTACGATTGGTGAAAATGCTGGAAATGTTTTTGATTTGTTCATATAGGTAGTTAAATGATAGCAGAAATGGTTATAGAGTTATAGAAAAGAGAAGCCCGCGGAAATTGTTTAGATTTTCGCGGGCTTTTTGTTTTTTTGCCTTAAACGGTGGGTGAGTCGTTTTCAGGCCTTACATTTAGTGCTTGCAGATTGGTGGATTATTTCTGTTCGAATACCATTTTTCCGGTCTGATCGACGATGATGCCATATTTTGTCGGATCAGCAACCATGAAATGGTTAAATTCGTCGCGAGCTGCCTTGAGAAGATCAGATCCTTTAGGCGCCGCGAACATTTCACACCACGAATTTTTGTGGTTTGTAGCCGCATTGTACGGTACACCATTGATAGTCAGAGTGTATCCAGGTCCGAAAAGGGCAACCAGGATGAAACTCTGTTTCTTGTCCGACAGGTTTGCCGCGTATACTTCTTTGCCGGCGGCATCCTTCAGACTTACAGCAGCTTTCTCCGAATGACAGTACAAAACCCGGGTATCTTCAGCTGAAGATGGGTCTGCTCCGTCAAAGGGATTGCTTTTCACCGTGTCGTAAATCACGATCTGCGGGTTTGCCAACTTAGTATCTGCGAACCCAGTAATAATGTCCGCGCCAGTCCCCACATTGTGAATTGCGTCCAGGGGTAACATACCAGCGGGCGGGTCCACGGCGGGAGCGGCGGCAGCGGGAACAACTTCAGTCTTCTTGGCGTTAGCATCGACAAACGGTGTCATCGTTGCCTGCGGAATCGCGGTGTTCTGCGCGGGAGCATCCTCGGTCGGGGTATTGGCCTGAACTGGAGCTACCAAAGCGGCGCTGTTAGGAGTGCTTGACTTCGGCAACATTGCGCGCTGTGCGGCATTTATGACCAAAAATAACAGGCCCAAAATCACGAGCACGCCCAGTCCGATCAACGCGTAGCGCCAGATCGGGGTGTCAAAATATCCTCGGCGGCGAGGGGCGTCTTGCGGTTCTTCAACTTCAACTTCTTCTTCGGGTACTAAGTGACTTAAATCCATTTCAAACCTCCATTTATTGATTCTTGAACATTGATTACAGCGATTTCCAATCCAACCTGCTTACCCACACAGCATACATACAAATATATAAACTGTGAGGGTACCAGGTTGATAATCGTCGAAGAAGTTATGACGAATGCTTAATAAATCCACCAATTGTCAAACTGCATAATGTAAGAATCTTAAAGGCTCAAAAATTATTTTAAGCACTTAAGATAGGTGCCAAAAGAATGTTTTATTTTTCTTTTGGCACTGTGTTACTGTTGTGAGAACTAGATCTTATGCCCCTTTGCACGCAAATTTGCCATATATGCCGCCTGCTGTTTGGAATCCATATACTGCAATGCGGTCTTAACAAAATCTTCAGCATGTGCCAGGGTTTCGTTGAGCTGGGTCTGAATCGCGGCTTTTTCCTGGGCAGCCTGGGTATCGCGGGCGAACTGGGCATTCCAGAATTCGTTGCTGGCATTTTTCATGGCAGTTTGAAGTTTAGCGATTTCATCCTGGTCAGCTGCGGTGATAATGCGAAGCAACTCGTCCGGGATGAAGGCCAAAACATCGAACTCTTCCGGATCTTCCAACGTAACAGTCGGAACAATTCCCGGGAGCATCGGCGCAATACTTGCCAAAATCTGCTCGACAGTAGCCATCTTTGGCGAGGCAACAAAAGAAGCTGAAGGATCAAACCTTGCAATAGCTTCTTGAAGCCTGGGAGCATTACCACTGGCAGGTGCCATTGCAGCCTGGAATTCCTGGCGTGCCGCATAAACACGCTGGATTTCAAGGTCTTCCTGCGCGCGGGCCATCTGCAAATCTGTTAAGACTGCGGAAATTCCGTTGACTTTATTGAGCATCGCTTCTTTGAATTCCACAATCGCCAGGGCGGCCTGCATCACAAGTGTAAACTTGTCCTGCACATCAGCGATAACGTTTTCGTGGTCGGCCAGAACTTTTTCGGTTTCAGCAACGTTGGCAATTGTAGTGAAAGAAGCTTTCCCTGCTTTCAACAACTTTTCCATCGTTTCCGAGTCCCTTAATTGTGCCAGGAGACCTTGGAATTCTTTTCGATTGACGTCTTCAGTAGTGGGTACAAATTTAGCCATTGTATTACTCTCCTTTTGAATATATATATAACGAATATGATTTTGGGATGTATCACCCTTTCAATTCCCAACCTGCACCAAAAACACACAAAGCTTAAATAGCCTTCTATATTCTTAATGCAGACCAGGAAATAACATATTCGACAAGTCAAAGAAGACTTGGCTACGTTTCTCACAACAAGTTTTAAAAGTACTGTGATAGTCTTTTTGACTACCAGTTAGCACCATCAATTGCTTGAAGGCATAAATTGGTATTCAAATTGCGTCGGCAGATTAAATTTAAGTGTTAGAGGTTAATTAGTATTTGATTACCTCTCTCTGGTTTATGGGAAGATATTACTATATTCGCATACTTTTGTCAACACTATGGGTCCTTTGCAGCGTCAAATCAAGCTAAAATAACAGCGCAAATTAAGCCTTATTTTTACCATTATTAGGTTCATGATCCCCTAACAACACACCTGACAAAGCCTCCTCTATTAGTTCCCCAAGTCCCATATCGTTTTGAATAGCATAAACTTGTGCAAGTTTTTTTAATGTTTTATCTAATAGAATAGTAGTTTTTATCTTTGCGCCATTAGTGGCCGATTTAGTTGACATAGTAGTGGTATTAAAAAGTTCTCCACAAAGTTAAAAGTTATCCACAAGGATATTTCAACTTATAGGTTGTCTCACAAAATCATGTGAAACATATTACAACGATTATAACCATACAAATGTATATATGTAAATATGTACACAAATACAATGTACATTAGAATATAAAATATTTATGAGCGGTGTGTATGATTTTGCATGTGAAATGGATAATGCACGTCGCTTGTTAACTTTTTCAAAAGTATTAAAGTTTACTTATTCATGCTTTGCCTGCTTGAAAGCATGGTCTCATTCTCTTAGCACTTGCTAAGGGGAAACGCTTTTAATAAAAAAAACGCTCTGTGGCTGCCGCTTTGTATGTCGCTCCATGCGGGGCGTTTTTTTTTCTTAGTAACGGTAAAGAAACCGAGAAAATCTATTGAGCCCCGCATAAGCAGCCTGCCCATGAATTTATTTTCATCTCAACCATCTATTAATATAATTTCTGATTCTGAATTATTGCTGAATAATTTATGCTTGAGTAACGATATCGCAGAAAATAATTCTTCCTGCGGAAGATTGAATAACTTTATGAACTTTAGCGTCGGCTTCTTGTCCCACTAAATCCTTTGCCCCATCCACAACGATCATGGTGCCGTCAGCTAAGTAACCAATTCCCTGTTCTTTTTCTTTACCAGCCTGAATAATTTTTACTTTTACTTCTTCTCCGGGCAACATAACTGTTTTCAAACAATTAACTAAGTCATTAATATTTAAAACTTTTACACCTGCAACTACAGCGACTTTGTTTAAATTAAAATCTAAGGTAATTAACGGAATTTTATTTATCTTGGAATATTCTACTAAGTCACCATCAACACCTTTTCCTTTTGTTTTTATTTCAGGCATAGCTAACTGAGCTATTTTCTTTAACTCGTGAACTGTATCCAATCCCCTGCGACCGCGTTGTCTTTTTATTTTATCTTTGTTATCGGAAATTAATTGCAGTTCTTCAATAACATTTTGAGGAATAATTAAAACCTTATCTAAAAAACCTGTTTTAACAATATCGAGAATACGACCATCAACTAAAACAGAAGTATCTACAACAATGGAACTTTGCAAATTAGTTTTAACTTTTTCAGCTTCTACCTGTGACTTACGTTCTTGCTTCTCGCGGCGTGCTTCCTGTAGTTTTTTAGATTGCTGCTCCCAAAAGTTGGTAACAATATCAGAGACCGTTTTATAAATAACACCTTCTATCCAATGGCGGGAACGAACTAAGAAAAGTGGAAAGAGATAGAAACCTATAAAAGCTGCCGCGGAAGACATTAATACTTCGAGTATTGTGTGAATACCAAAAAAGGGCAATTCCATAAAAAATGTTGAACGTGAAAGGTTAAATCCAAGGATAAAAAAGAGGATAGCGAAAATTGCGCGCAAAAATAACTTCACCTCGCTTAGAGAAGGCTTTTTATTGTTTGGGGCTTTTGTATCTGTGCGCACATAGTTTTTTTGCTTCACGACTTATTTAATTGTACCAACGATCGAAGTGTAGCGCCACAGAACCTACTTTTCTAGCGCCGTTTTAACAACAGCTACAAGGTCACGATATTTATCCGGACTTATAACATTTGTATAACCAAGCTTTTTTGCTTCGGCAATGCGCTTAGATTGATGAGTAACATTTCGTATTTCGCCATTTAAACCTACTTCACCAAACACTGCAGTACGCTTTTTTATTGGAATATCTTTTAATGCTGAAACAATTGCTAAACAAACTGCAAGATCAGCTGCGTATTCTGAAACTTTAAAACCACCTGCGATGTTTAGATACACATCGTGACCGCTCAAATTGAGTCCAGCTCGTTTTTCTAGTGTGGCGATGAGAACCTGTAACCTGTTTGCATTAAAACCGCTGGCTGTTCGTCGTGGGTAACCAAATGATGTTTTTACTGTAAGTGCTTGGACTTCAAATAAAATTGGACGATAACCTTCCATAACGATTGTTACACATGAACCAGATGCACCTTCCATGCGCTGTTCTAAAAATAATTCAGAAGGATTTGTTATTTCTTTCATTCCCTGTTCCGCCATTTCAAATATTCCAACTTCTGAAACCGGGCCAAATCTATTTTTACTTGTGCGTAACAAACGATACATATGTTGAGAGTCACCTTCTAAATATAAAACTGTATCAACAATGTGCTCTAAAACTTTTGGACCGGCAACAACACCTTCTTTTGTAACGTGACCCACTAAAACTAACGGAATTCCTAAACGCTTGGCCACAGCCGTTAAAATTTGTGTTCCTCCCCTAACTTGTGTGAGTGAACCTGCAACGCCTGTGACCTCATCCATATAAATTGTTTGAACAGAATCAATGATTACGAGTTTAATGTTTGATTCAGCATTTACCTCGGTTTCAATTGCACTAACAATTGACTCAACATTTGTTTCGGCAAGCATGTATAAGTTTTTTGCGTCGTATCCCATGCGCTGCGCGCGAATCTTTATTTGCTCAACACTTTCTTCACCGGCTATATACAAAAGATTGTTATCACCAAGGCTGCGTGAAATTTCTGTTAGCAAGGTACTTTTACCAATACCTGGTTCGCCTGCGAGCAAAACAACTTGTCCGGGAACAAATCCGCCACCGAGCACGCGATCGAACTCCGCAATACTTGTTGAAAGTCTTTGCGTTGGTACTGATATTACGTCTGCAAGTTTAATTGGAGTTATCGAAGACATGCCGCTTCCCGAACCTGCGCGATGTCCCGTTTTTGTTTTTGGAGAATCCATTACAACATCTTCTATAAACGTGTTCCATTCTTTACAACTGGGACACTGTCCAACCCAATTAGATGTTTGATAAGCACAATTTTGACAAGTATAAACGGTTCGAATTTTTGGCATAATGTAAATGTAGTATAACGCTAAAGCAACAAGATTTTACTTGGTAACGCGTTGGTTTTCCACGAATATTTTTCCATCCACAATAGAAATATGCAGATTTAAAGGACGTTTTGGATGATTGAGTAAAAATTCTGCTATTTTATCGAGTAATTCCTTTTCCAATGTTCTTCGCAGGGCGCGGGCACCATATTCTTGTGAGTGACCTAGTTGTAACACTTCGTCTTTTACTTCTCGCGTTATTGTTACAGCGACGCGCTGTTGCTTTAAAACTATTAAAACTTCTTTAATTAAAATATCTAAAATTTTTGTTTGATCTTCTTTTGTTAATCTTTTAAAAATTAAGACTTCGTCAAAACGATTTATTAGTTCTGGTTTTAAAATTTTCTTTAAATTATTTCGTAAGCGTCCTTCAACAGATTTTTCGGTTAATTGGGCTTCTCCGAAGCCTATCTCTTGATTATGAAGTATTTCGGTACCCAAGTTACTTGTAAGTATTACTACAGCGCGTGAAAAGTCAAATGTCGCACCCTTTGCATCAACCAATTCACCTTCCTCCATTATCTGAAGTAATATGTTTAAAACGTCAGGGTGAGCTTTTTCAATTTCGTCGAATAAAACAACGCTATCAGGTTTATTTTCTATCTTAGTTGTTAGTTCGCCGCCTTCGCCAAAGCCAACATATCCTGGAGGCGCGCCAACTAAACGTGCAACATTGTGTTTTTCAGCAAAATCACTCATGTCTAAGCGTATTAGAGCTTTATCTCCGTAGTATGTTTCGGCCAATACCTTAGCTAACTCTGTTTTACCAACGCCGGTAGGACCAAGGAACAAAAAGTTACCCAATGGTCTTTTGCGTGAACGTAAGCCTAGACTGGCACGGATTAAAGACTTTGCTACAGTATCAACAGCTTCATCTTGACCGACTATCTTTGTTTTTACTTTAGTGGCAAGATTTGTAAGTTTTGTGATACTTGTTGAAGTATCCTCAATGTTTCGATCTTCCTTAAACACCGATACAGCTTCTTTAATATCCTCCGGAGTAAGTTTTAAGCGTTTTTGGGATACAAAGATCTGTTCCTCTTTTTGAGTAAGTTTTGCATCATATTTTCTAAGCTGTGTTCGTAACTTTAAGGCTTTATCGTAACGACCATCACCGATTTTAGCGTCTAATTCGCTTAAAAGATCAAAGCTTTGATCAACCATGTTTTTATAAGCTTTTGGTATAGTGCTCTTTCTCAAGATAACGAAAGTACAGCAATGGTCCATTAAATCCACGCCTTTTTGTGGGAATTTATCTGTATTGTCCATTTCCTTAGCCTTTTTGTAGATTAATCGCGTGATTGCTTTTGAGATTTCAACGTTATGAAACTCACTTAAATACATTGCCGTTGATTCTAAAATCTTTTTTATTTCGTCTTCGTCCGGTTCTGTGATCTCGATAGTGCCAAAATCCTCAACCACATGTTCATTTTCAGCGATAAGTCGATCGTAAAGATTGGTACTCATAGTAGCTATAATTTTCACGTCGGTTGCCGCAAGTGTAGATTTGAACATGCTATAGAAAACAGGCACAGAAATGCCCATCGCTGTTGCAAAGAAAGCATTTTGAAAGTTTTTGATAAACAGTATTACTCTATTTAGGCTTCTAAGCTCATCTGCCAACTGTGCAAGCCCAACTTCGACGCCACCTTTGTTAAAAAGACTGGTCATAAATGCCAACATATCAAAGGAAATTACCTGATAGCCTGCTAAAGCCGGAGGAACATCCAAAGAAGTTATGTTGCGCGCTAAAAGCTCGACTAATGTTCTCTTGCCTACGCCCGGTTCGCCAAGCAACAAAACATTAGAGGTGTTTTTTAAAAGAAGTGATGCAACTAAAGAGTCATAGGCATCTCGATAAATCAAAGGTTTATCAATATTTTTAATTGTCTTCTGGTTTAAGTTCTCACCAAAAGCGTCCAAAATTGGCGTTTTACGTGTTTTATCTATTTGTTTAATGGTATTTGGGAAAACGCTTAGCTTTATTAACTCAAGCTTTATGCGCTGATAATCTGGGGAGTCTGAAAGTTTAAAAAGAGCTAAGAGTAAGTGCTCGGTACCAACGTACATGTGTTCAAACTTTACGGACTGGTAATAAGCTTCCTTTAGTAAATCGTCGGTAGATATCATATTCTTCTTGGGAATACTGAGTCCGTGAACTGTTTGAAGTAACATCTTACCCATACCATCAACTTTTATTATGGCACTGGCAATTGACGCACCTGAAACCTTATTTTTCTGAGGAAGTTCCAAAAGTGCTGATTTTGCTCTTTGTGTTAAACGTTCAAGAATCATAATTGATTTACAAATCCCCTACCTTTTGGGTAGGGGACGTGAAATTAACTTATACTAAATAATTTAGGCAAGTTGTCTTGTACTCAAAGCAAGCTTTTGACCTGCACCGTCGACCTGTATAACAACTGCTTCTACTTCTTCGCCCTCTTTTAAAGGACCTGAAGCTTCGGAAACGTGGATTAAACCATCGAGACCTTTTTCAAGTGTTACAAAAGCGCCAAAAGGTACAATTTTACTGACTTTGCCAGTTACCTTTGTTCCAACAGGATACTTAGCTTCTACAGTTTCCCAAGGATTCTTGGATAAACGCTTAACACTAAGGGCCAATTTCTTTGATTGATCATCAATACCTAAGACCAAAACTGAAATAGTTTGTCCAACGGTAAAGTATGAGGAAGGATTGCTGACTTTTTCCCAAGCTATTTCACTAATATGGACTAAGCCTTCAACACCTTCTAAATCAACAAATACTCCAAAAGGCATGATACCTGTAACGATACCTTCTAAGGTTGTACCGGACTTAATTTCTGAAAGTCGTTTTTCTCGAGATTCTTCACTGTAGGAAACCATTGCGTCCTTTTCAGACAATACAAAACGGTTCTTTTCAATATCAAATTCGATGACTTTTACCTTTAAGACTTTACCGGATAACACTTTTAACGATTCCTTAAGTTCAGCTTCACTTCCTGCTGCAAACTTGGCAATATCGTTAGCAAAGTGTGATCTATCAAGGTGAGATAAAGGAATAAATCCTCTCAAACCTAAGCAATCACAGAGTAAACCACCTTTGTTATATTCAATAACAGTGGCCTCCAATACGGAACCGGTTTTAAATGCATCTTCTGCATCTTTCCACTTTTTATCTTTTTCGGCTTTACGCAAAGATAAAACTATATAACCTTGTGCGTTTTCGGCTTGAACAACTTTTGCCATGACGGTATCGCCCGGCTTAAAGTTTTTATAAGAACTGTCAGCATCCTCTAACTCGGATCCTGTAACAATTCCCTCCGATTTGGCTCCCACATCAACTAAAACCTCTCCGTGGGAAACACTTACAACTACCCCCTCAATGAGTTCTCCGGGGATCAATTCCTTCATGCGAAGGTCTTTTTCGGTCAAAAGTTTGGCCATTACTGACGACGCTCTATGAACTTTTTTAGATTTAGACATTAATAGTTTAGGCTGTTAAAGCTTCTTTTGGGCTTTCACCCTATGAAACAATAACCTTGCTTAAACTCCTTTCCGTTCCTGCTTTTTGCTGGAACGTGGTGATTATAACGAAATATAGGTATGAGGACAAGATTATGTTGGGGTTGCTTTTGCGGGTAATAGTAGCTAGACAAGCGTGGATTTGATACCATTTATGTATGGTTAATAATACTGCGCCAATCTCCCCTACGTGGAGCGTGGAAGACGAGAAAAAAGCCCGTGAAATATATGCAAAAGCTGTAACTGAAATGAACTCTATTTACGAAAGTTATTTAGATAAGTTGGGACAAGTTGTTAAGGAAGCGAAAGCGAGGGAGAAATGACGGGTCCTTTCGAGAATTCTGATGTTTTACCTGAGTGGAATTGGAATACTCCTGCCCATGTAGAAAAAACTCCTGAGGAAAAACAAAAAGCTGAGGAAATGGCAAGGTTTGAAGAACTACATCAGCAATATGATCGTGAAACTACTGGTGGAATTAAATCAGATTTAGTTAATTTCATTACAAGACAAAATGAATTCCATGGGGGTGTTCCGCATTTTGCTGACGACTTTTATGAATGGCAGGCTAAAGAGAATGAACCTGGTGCCAGACCTTTTATAGATTGGTATACCGAACGCTTTAATGCAAGGGAACAGGGACTGGTATTTGAAAATACGTCATTCCAAGAAAACGAACCAAATGCGGAAGCTCCAATATTTGTCAATTTGCTAGATAGGTTTAACCGCGAAGACTCAACAACACAAGCATTAGGCTTAAGCTTGTACGCAGGTGGTAATGATAAACCTCCTCACTACAACGAGGACGATGAATATTGGAGAAAATACATTTACCCCACAGGTGTAGGTCGTGACACATGGTATATGGGACGTGTTGAAGCCAGAGCTCGCGGTGAGAGATTTGAAGCTCCCGAAGCACCTTCCAATGATTTTAGCGGAATGCTCGAAAATGGAGAGGGAGACCTAGAGGCAGGAATTCTTGCGGCCGGAGAGGCAGCAGTAAAACAACTGAATTCTGAAGCCGATCCTGAAGATTCCAAAGAAATTAGAAGTCTTGGAGAACGAGCTATAAATGCAATTAGACATCCATTAGCCACAGCAAAAGAAGCATTTCAACAACTAGGGAAGAAGAAAACCCACGAGGAACAACAAGAGACACCGCAAGGTACGGAAATACCCACAGGCTCAGAACTATTACAAAACTACGAGAATCTTCAATCGACAGAACAATTCAAACTTATCCAGGCGCTTATGAAAGATTTAGGCGTAGAAGAAATGAATGCCTACAGTAAAAACATACAAAAAGTTCCAGAAAATGGCTTTGTAGGAATTGCTCCTCCGGATAAACCACAAATCTACATAACAAATATTCAAAAAGAAGTTGGCTGGATAAATAAAAGAAAAGAAGTCACTGATGAAGCAGTTATTGTTTGCAGACTTCCCGACGGTACCATTGCATTAATGGGAGCACACGTAAGCCAGTTTAACGGCCTGGAAAATGGAGCTGGTAAAAAAGCCGCACCAACTGATCACGGAATTGACGTACACATAGGACAAATAAGTTTAGATCGCGGATTTAGAATTACTGCAATGCTTGAAGAGGACAAATTTAACAAGTCACTAAATTCTAAAAAGGATAATTGGGTAAAAGACCTTTTAGGTGAGAATCAATTATCATTGGAAAAAACGGCAGATGATTTTGGCTGTGATAGGTATAATAAAAGAAGAGACAAACAACTTGAAAAAAGCCTTGGCCACAAACAAGCTCAGGTAGAAATTATGTCCGACTTAGAGAGAACTATACAAGATTTGGATAGAAGATACGATCCGGAGAAATATAAACAAGCCGAAGAAGCACAAGCGGAAATTGAGAGACAAAAACAAGCTGTAAAAGAAAGTTTAGAAGAATCAAGATATCGCGAGGCTACTTGGGATAAACCCATAAAATTTGCTGGAATTATACATGGAAAATTTAAAGAATTAGCTGAAGCGGGTACACCCCCAGATAAAGCGACGTTTGAAGAGTACTGCGACGATTACATTGATAAATTGATAATAGAACTAGGAGATAATTTTTCCGAGGATAGAAAACAAAAAATAGTAGAAAGACTAAGAAGGGTAAAAAAGCATTTTGTAGAAAATTCAATGGAGGGAATGTTAGCTTCAATAGAACACATGAAAGCTAATCCCGTTACTAAAACAGTAAATAACAGACCTCCAAAGGCAACACCAAACCCATGATGGATAAAATAACTAAAGATACATATATAGAAGATTTACAAACATTTAGTAGTAGTAAAGATTTCGTAGAAGCCACAACAAATTTTATCGAAAGCTACGATGGAACAAATGGAATGGAATTCGAAATATTCGAGCTTAACTTAATGAAAATATTAAATAAATTTGAGGAATATAAACTGAAAGCAGAAAGTTTTGATAAGGTCGCAACAATATTAGGTAAAAAAACAGAGTTGGAAGACTTAAAAGCAGCTTATGAACAAATAAAAGAAACGGGTTCTATGAATTTGCCCGTATCTAGCCCTAAAAACTCCTAAGAAGAAAACTAAAAAATAGAAAACTTACACCCGAGATCCCGGCGACGACCTATCTTCCCAGGCATTCTGCCAAGTATTTTCGGCGCTGGTAGTCTTAACTTCTCTGTTCGGAATGGGAAGAGGTGTGACCCTACCGCCATCATCACCGAGACTCCAGGTGTAAGTAATTATTTTCAATTTTCAAAATACACTTTAAACAAAGTATGAGCAAGCTCAAACCTTATATCGCAGGTATGCCCGCGATCCAAAGTGAATCTTAAGAACTGAACAGAAAGTGTTTTGTACCGCTTGCGCGATACCCAAGTCTTGTGAAAACTCGTTTAAGGAATATTTATGATGCACAAACATTAGTACCACTCGGCTGAACACATTGCTGTGCTTACACCTATGGCCTATCAACCTAGTAGTCTCCTAGGAGTTGTGTCCGCTTGCGCGGATCGCTTTAATCTTGGGGTTTGCTTCGTGCTTAGATGCTTTCAGCACTTATCAAGTCTATACGTAGATACCCAGCGATGCCCTTGGCAGGACAACTGGTACACCAGAGGTATAGTCATTCCGGTCCTCTCGTACTAGGAATGAGCCCCCTCAAAGCATTCACGCTCGTTGTGGAAAGAGACCGAACTGTCTCACGACGTTCTGAACCCATCTAACGCGCCACTTTAACCGGCGAACAGCCGGACCCTTGGGGCCTGCTCCAGTCCCAGGATGTGACGAGACGACATCGAGGTGCCAAACCTTGCCGCCGCTGTGGACGCTCGGGCAAGATCAGCCTGTTATCCCCGGGGTAGCTTTTATCCGTTAAGTTCCGGGCCTACCACTAGGCACACGGAAGATCATTAAGTCCTACTTTCGTATCTGCTCGACTTGTATGTCTTGCAGTCAAGCTCCCATATACCTTTACGCGTACAGCGCCATTTCCATCGGCGCTAAGGGAACCTTTGAGCTCCTGCGTTATCCTTTAGCAGGAATCCGCCCCAGATAAACTGCCCACCAGGCATTGTCCCCTCACCAGATTATGATGAGTGGTTAGGTTCTCAGAATTAGCAGAGAGGTGTTTCATCGACGATACATACAAGATGTATCTCCCTCCTACACTACACAACTAACACCGATTACCAATACCAAGTTACAGTAAAGCTCCACGGGGTCTTTTTGTCCAACAACGAGTATCCGGCATCTTCACCGGAAGTTCAATTTCACCGAGTTCATCGTTAAGAGAGTGCTCAACTTGTTACGCCTTTCGTGCGGGTCGGAACTTACCCGACAAGGGATTACGCTACCATAGAACAGTTATAGTTACTGCTGCCGTTCACCCGGGCTTGAACCAAAAGCCTCCATCTGTAAACAGACGGTCACCTCCGGTCTTGACCTACGGGCACTGGGCAGGCGTCGACCCCTATACATCCCATTACTGGTTTAGCAGAGATCTGTGTTTTTGTTAAACAGCCAGTCGAGCCATTTTTGTGCCCCCTGCCGACTTCTCTCCTTGCGGAGGGATCGTGACAGGGCATCCTTTTTCCTAAGTTACGGATGTAATTTGCCTAGTTCCTCAACGATGATTCTCTCGTTCGCCTTGGTATCCTCTACCCACCTACCTGTGTCGGTTTGCGGTACGAATAACGTAAAACCTCCCTAGAGAATTTTCTCGGGAACTTGCCTGACACCAAATCATCTGCCTTGCGGCAGACTTTTCCTAAACTCGGCTTAACGACCATGTGGATTTTCCTGCACGGTCACGCTTAGTTTTCGGAACCCAAATCCTTAATAGGCTTGGTTCATCAAGTTTCGTCCTCCCATTGGTAAAAACGGTTTTACGTCAGCGCAGGAATATTAACCTGCTGTCCATCGGTTACGCCTTTCGGCCTCACCTTAGGGTCGGCTAACCCTTCGTTGACTGACATAGCGAAGGAACCCTTAGGCTTTCGGCGGAGCGGGTTTTCACCGCTCTCTCGTTACTCATGCCAGCATTCTCACTTGATGCCGCTCCAGCATCCCTCGCGGGTACGCCTTCACTGCAACATCAAAGCTCCCCTACCACTCAATACTAAATAAATTTAATATCAAATCCATAGCTTCGGTACTTTACTTGAGCCCCGTTAGATCGTCGGCGCATAATCGTTCAACTAGTGAGCTGTTACGCTATCTTTAAAGGATGGCTGCTTCTGAGCCAACCTCCTAGCTGTCTTAACGATCACACTTCCTTGTCCACTTAGTAAAGTTTAGGGACCTTAGCTGATGATGTGGGTTGTTTCCCTTTTGTGCCACGAGATTTCCCCGCAGCACTGACTCCTGACTCTAAAATCCTGCGCATTCGGAGTTTGGTAGAAGTGCGTACTCTTGCGAGCCGCATCCTCTTTCAGTATCTCTACCTCGCAAGATCAAACATCAGGGCTATACCTAAATATATTTCGGGGAGAACCAGCTATCGCCAAGTTTGTTAAGCGTTTTACACCTAACCACAGTTCATCCGAGCACTTTTCCACGTACAACGGTTCGGACCTCCATTCCTCTCTCGAGGAACTTCATCCTGACCATGGTTAGCTCACCTGGCTTCGGGTCTAATTTAACGGACTAAACGCCCTATTCAGACTTGGTTTCCCTACGCCTCCTCTGCTTATGCAGATTAAGCTTGCCCGTCAAATTAACTCGCTGGCTCATTCTTCAATAGGCACGGCATCACCCTTTCGGGCTTTGCCAGCTTGTTTGTATGCGGTTTCAGTTTCTATTTCACTCCCCTAACAGGGGTTCTTTTCACCTTTCCCTCACGGTACTATGCGCTATCGGTGTCTTTGTGTATTTAGCCTTACGACGTGGTCGTCGTTTATTCACACAGGGTTACACGTGACCCGTGCTACTCAGGATCAAACCCAAGAGTATCTTTCGTTTCGAATACAGGGCTATTACCTTCTATGGCGCGCCTTTCCAAGCGACTTCTTCTACGAAAAAAATTTGTAACTCCTCCTACCGGTCAAGCCGGTAATACAGGTTTGTCCATACCCCCATACTTAAAAGGATGGGTTTGGGCTGTTCCCCGTTCGCTCGCCGCTACTAGGGGAATATCTAATTTGATCTATTTTCCTTTGGTTACTAAGTTGTTTCAGTTCACCAAGTTCCCTCCACATCGCCTATATCTCTTGCGAGACTTTTAGCAATGGGTGATCTCGACTCAACGTCGGACCGGGTTTTCCCATTCGGAGATCTCCGAGTAATAACGCTTTTTGGCAGCTTCTCGAAGCTTATAGCAGCCTAACACTTCCTTCATCGGCACAAAGACCCAAGGCATCCACCGCATACATTAATATCTTAAATATCACTAAAAAACCTACAGACCATCTCGCCAAGGCTGGGAGATGATCCTCAAGTTTGTGAGTTTTTCAATTGTTGGATACTTTCTGTTCAGTTTTCAAAGATCCACTTTGCTGCGAGCATAGCGAGCGGCAAAGCTTCGACGTAGTCGAAACTTTGAGCTGCGATGTATCGCAACTTTGTTTAAAGTTTCGTATGGCAAAGTATTTAAACCTCACCGTACGGAATCTTAAACAAAGCATTTTTCACTAACCTGCATTAACACAGTGGCGTAGATTTTTTGTTGAAGAAAACTTCGCGAGCTTTGCGAGTGCGTTTTCAAAACAAAAAATCGAAACCTTTTTGGTGGACCGTAGGAGAATCGAACTCCTGACCTCTACATTGCAAATGTAGCGCTCTAGCCAACTGAGCTAACGGCCCCGACGCATAAAGCTTACACAGTCTATCAGCACTAAGCTTATACATCAAGGCGCATTTACTAACTTATTTATATTTCACGTTTGACTTGGATATTCAGAGCTTCCTTGAAGTTTTGTGACTCCAAGAAATGGACCTAAGTCCTGAGGAAGTTGAATTCCTAAAAGGTAAATACATATGTACCATTATTAAAATTCTCTGTCAACAAGCTTATAAATAGCCTCTGCTATCTTGTCTGGATCATGCCGAATTAGGCTCCTTTTTACATGATCGTTTGCCGCTTGAACGACCCTATTTTTGGACAAAAAATCACCTCTTAGTATCTTTCTATTGTCAAAATAGCCTCCAAAAGTTGTATCTTCTACAAAATGAGCCTTATCTACCTCTCTATACCAGTCTAAAACCTCCTGACTTGGGCGAGTTTCGTTAATGAAAATATAATCTAATGAAATACCTCCTAAATATCTTTCCAGTTCGAAAATAAAATCTGTAGATTTAAAACCATCGGTCTGTCCATACCGAGTCATAACATTTAATATAAAAATCTTTTTTGCCCTGGAATAAGCCAAAACTTCTGGCATGCCTTCGACCAGTAGATTTGGAATAATACTTGTGTACAGGTCACCAGGGCCAAATATGATGAAATCGGCGTTTTCCAGCTCTTTTTTAGCCTCCAAATTCATTACAGCGGAGGGAGTTAAGTACATGCGTGTAATCTTATTTCCCTCTTTAACTATTTCTTCAATGTTAGATTCACCTTCAACCACGGAACCATCTGCATAGCCGGCACACAATGTGCAATTTGAAAGTGTCACAGGATAAACATTTCCTTTTGTTTGCAGAATTTCGGTTGCCAAATTAATAGCCTCTGCAGTTGAACCAGTTATTTTTTCTAAAGCTGAAATAAAAATGTTTCCAAAGTTGTGACCTTTTAAGTCACCACTCTCAAAACGATAAGTAAAAAGCTTGCGCCATATCTCTTTTGAATCTGACAGCGCTACCAAGGCTTGTCGCAAGTCACCAGGCGGTAAAACACCCAACTGATCACGTAATCTACCCGTAGACCCACCAGAGTCCATCATAGTAACAATAGATGACAAATTTAGGGGATAATCTTTGAGTCCGGATAAAACAACAAAAGTACCGGTACCTCCACCGACAGTAACTATTCTAGGATTTACTTTTTTATTCATATTAGTTTAGTTTTATTTGGGCAAGTGGGACTTTGTTTTTATCTAATATTCTTATACTCGTTTTGTCGACAGTTTCAACATACCAGTAGGTGCTAGCTGATTTAGGAAAATTCTGCTCTTGAACAATTGTTTGAGTATTAAACACATTGGGATAATTTTTATAACTTAAGGGTAAATCGTAAACCGTAAGTTTAGCGGGAATAGTTGCTGTAGCTCTAGTCAAAACAGCCAATTTATCGCCCGGCAGTAAGGAAAAGTCGTAATCGGTATCTGGTGGAAAGGTTAGGAAAACATCGGAAGTAGGATATTTAGTTTTCTCTGTAAAAAATGTACGCAATTGTGGTGCACTACCTGCTATATCAACATGAGCCAAATATTTCCCGGAAGGAGAAATTTTAACGATAAATTTTGGATCTAAACATGAAATTCCAAGATCTTGATAACCTGTTTTTAGGGACAAAGTTTCATCCTTTATTTTTACGGCAATCGTGCAATCTGCGGTAAACAACGCTTCCTGTATTTTGTATTTGGAATAATTCTTTAGGGTTTGTTGTTTTAACGATTGGTTAAACCACAAGTAAAAAGCCACTAATAATAACGCAACAATTAAGAAATTTAGAGCATAGTGCTTGCCTGATTTCATGCCACCAGTATACCATCGACCCTAGTTTTATGTTATCATGCACGTACTATTCACGGGTGATTAGCTCAGTTGGTTAGAGCGCTTCTCTGATAAGGAAGAGGTCCCAGGTCCGATTCCTGGATCACCCACCAGAAACTTTTACCCAAACACAAAAAAAAGCGGCCGGATGTTATTAAAACAAGCGACCGCCTATTGATTGTTAACCAGATTTTAAATTATTCCCGGATAACTTTTTTCAGAGTAATCGTGCATGGACCATTTAGTGTAAACATGCCAAGACTTTCCCCATCTCTATTGTGCTGCTCCACCTGGATTGTTTGTCCTTTTTCCAGCGACAGCGTCAGAGGAATGGTGCCTTCCCACGTTACTTGCACGCCGGACAGGATTACATGATCTTTCTTTGTTACCACCGCACGTTTGGTTTTAACCGTGGGCTGCCTTTTTTCAACCAATGGGCGACGTGCAGGAACTGCAACCGTAGGCGCTGATTCTTGCTTAGCGGCTGGGGGTTGAGCCTCGATAACCGGAGTCATATCAACAGCCGGTTGGATAATTTTGCCATTTTTACCATTTTTGGTAGCATCCTTAGCCCCAGGTAAGTAATAAACACTGGCGTGAAGACCGCTACCGCACAGGATTTTAATATCAGGCATATCCAACACTGTCCGCCACGCACATTCCCATTCGGTTCGATTGAATTTTGCGCCGGTGTGGCCAATACCCGCTTGCGCCTGGTATTTCCGGATATTTCCATACGTGAAAGCCGCGCCCTTTGCTCCTTTTATCTGCTCTATTATTCTCGTTACCAAACCAGCTGCTTCGTCTACAGGCAAATTGTTTTTTTCCATTATCGCTCTCCTCCTCACATAGATTTTTGTATCAAGAATAAGTTTATACCACCAGAACAGCTGGTTTTCAATAATAGCCACAAAATGTCTGCTGACGTTTTTCTCGCTAAAGCTCAAAAAAAAAGCATCCAATTAAGGATGCTTTTTTCTAAATTCAAGTTAAGAGTTAATTACACAAATTTCAATTTCAAGTGCCAAAAGGCAAGAAGGATCTTCCGGTTGTAAAAGTTTAGGCTCGCTTTAAAACCTACTCTGCTGTCTAAAGGCGTTTTGACGACAGCTAATTAAAACAACATTTTAGAGCTAATCCAATGTTGAGTGTACTTTATATTTCAAAGGCATTTCCTAATAGCAAGTACTAGATCAATGGTCCTTCAATCAAAAATACGGATTTTCTCCCTTAGAAAGGAGGTGATCCAGCCGCAGATTCCCCTACGGCTACCTTGTTACGACTTCACCCTCATCACTGATTCCACCGTGAGCCCATACTAGATGAGACTTCGGGTGGCCCCAGCTTTGCTGGCGTGACGGGCAGTGTGTGCAAGACCCGAGAACGTATTCACCGTTGTATGTCTGACCAACGATTACTAGCGATTCCGGCTTCATGGAGTCGAATTGCAGACTCCAATCCGAACTGGGACCGGCTTTTTGGGATTAGCTCAGCCTCGCGGCTTTGCGACCCTTTGTACCGGCCATTGTAGCATGCTTCTAGCCCAGGGCGTAAGGGCAATACCGACTTGACGTCATCCCCACCTTCCTCCGCGTTGCCGCGGCAGTTCCGCTAGAGTGATACAACTAGCAGTAGGGGTTGCGCTCGTTGACCCACTTAAGGGTACGCCTCACGGTACGAGCTGACGACAGCCATGCAACACCTGTGTAAGTTCCGGGTTGGATACCGGTCGTCCCCCTTTCAGGTTTCTACTTCATACATGTCAAGCCCTGGTAAGGTTCTTGGGTTATCAGCCAATTAAAGAGCATGCTCCACCGCTTGTGCGGGTCCCCGCCAATTCCTTTGAGTTTTAATCTTGCGACCGTACTCCCCAGGCGGCCTGCTTAACGCGTTAGCTTCGACACCCAAAAAATCAGGCATCTAGCAGGCATGGTTTACAGCGTGGACTACACGGGTATCTAATCCGTTTCGCTCCCCACGCTTTCGTCTCTCAGCGTCAGTACAGCCCCAGATAGCTGGCTTCCCCCTTGGTGTTCCGTATGATATCAACGCATTTCACTGCTACACCATACGTTCCGCTATCCCCTAGCTGACTCTTAGTCAAACAGTATTGAAAGCCTTTCCACGGTTGAGCCGTGGTATTTGACCCCCAACTTGAATGACCGCCTACAGAACTCTTTACGCCCAGTAAGACCGGATAATGCTTGCACCCTACGTATGACCGCTGCTGCTGGCACGTAGTTAGCCGGTGCTTATAACGAGGTTTACAACCCGAAGGCCGTCATCCCTCACGCGGTGTCGCTCCGTCAGACTTTCGTCCATTGCGGAAGATTCCCGATTGCTGCCTCCCGTAGGAGTAAGGCCCGTGTCTCAGTGCCCTTCTGGCTGGTCATGCGCTAACACCAGCTACCCGTCATAGGCTTGGTGGGCATTTACCCCGCCAACTACCTGATAGGCCGCAGGCTCATCCCCAAGCGACTTGCGTCTTTGATGTTTCCATCACATAGAGTATTACTCCCGCTTTCGCGGGGCTATCCTCTACTTAGGGGTAGATTCCTACGTGTTACTCAGCCGTTCGCCGCTGTCAAATCTCTTGCGAGAAAAGACCGCTCGACTTGCATACCTTAGGCACACCGCTAGCATTCATCCTGAACCAGGATCAAATTCTTAAAGAAAAAAACGTTTATTAATGCGTCAATAGCGTATAAACGTTTTGGTTTGGTCGATTCTTCTTGCCTTTCGATTCTTGCGAATTGAAAGTCGCCATATTGGCTATGGCAATTTTATTTACTACCACTTGGGACGTGGCAATAAATTGTATCTTTTGTACATCGCCGGCTAAAGCGATTTAAAAAGATTTGTGCTTTTTTGCTCTTAACTATTTAGTTATCAACGTACGACAAGTGATATTACACTAGTGTTGTATTAATATCAATATAAATGGGTAAAGTCAAGACTTCCGGATCATTCTACGAAGCTGATTTCAATGTATTTCGTGCCGAATAAATCAGAAATGGTTTTAGATAAAGCTTCCTTGTTATAAATAGGCGCACAAGTCACTAAATCTATATGAAGAGCATTAAACTCCGGCCAAGTATGAATCACAAGGTTAGAATTTGAAAGAATATATGTAATAGACAATCCCTTTGGGCTAAACGAAGTAATCTTGGTATCAACTACCTTTAATTTGTGGCTAGTACAAAGATCTTGGAGCTTTGAGAGCAATACACGCTTAGAATTTAATATTGTGGTAGACACCTTAAAAACCTTAACAACAACATGATCCACGAATGGAAACTTTTCTTCTTTTGTATCTTCAAAAGTATAAATTTGAGTAGATAAGGCAATTTCAGGTTTAGAAGCTGTTGCTTTTGTAGGTCTTAAAACATAAACAGAACTGGTACTTCCAATTGACTCCGCCCCAAAATATTTGGAAAACTTGTTAATCTTGTCCTCGATGACTAATCCAAACGAAGTTATTATTTCCTGAATTTTTATCCACTTTTCAGGCGATTTAAAACTATTTCCGTAATATAAAAATATTGCACCCTCAGTACTTTTCTTATCAATCAATTCAACAGCGCGATTTAAAAACAGCTTTATTCCCGACTTTGTATAAGGAGGGTCTGTTATAACCACATCAAAAGTCCCCACAAAAGTGCTCTTTAATTCTTTTCTAACATCATATTGTTCAAACTTAATGTTCTTTAGATCATACTTTTCAACAATATGCTTAAGTTTTTCGATTAAGTTAACGTCAATTTCAAACACAGTAATACTGTTATATGTATCATCGGCAAGACCCAGACAAATACTTACTAGGTCATCATCGCCTAAAACAGCGATACGTTTGTTTGTAATTTGACCTTTATCATTTAATAACATGACTTTGGAAACCGTAGTCTTTGAAGTTGCATAAAATTGGTCAAAGCTTCTTTCGGCCGTTGCGTTCATCTCTTTACGGATTGCCTCAATTTTTTCTTCTAGTGCAGGATTTGAGTATTCCTTAAGAGACCAAGCATATGGTTGTGGTTTAGCAGCAGCAATTTGCGTGCGACCTTCTTGAGTAAATGTCACTAAATCTTCATTTGAATCATCTAAAAAGGTAGTTAACGTGTTTTTAAACTTCTTTAATGTTTCTTTTGGTAACCCTGTAAAGCGAACTAGTTCATTATTTGTTGTAGTAGCTTGGTTTACTAATATAAATAGAATTCCGGACACCTCGGCAATTGAAAGGTCTTGGTTTCTGAGTTGTAGTTGTTCTATTAGAGTAGACACGAGGTCATTATACAACGTCCGTAAGCATATGGCCGTTTCTCCATGATTAATAGACGTCACTATCTTTAAACAAACACAAATCGGTATATTTTAAAAATATGCCGGGGGTTAAAAAAGTGATTGTATATTTAGTCTTAATCGTAATGGCTACAAAATATGCCCATGCACAAGCGTGGGAAAAGTTAAACTTCCCATCTACGGAAATATCTACAATCGAAAGCACGATTTTTGGGCTTTATGCCGGAGAAAATAATTATATGTTTTGGCAACAACCCTATAACGGAATTTTTGTTTCAAAAGACTTTGGCGTAACTTGGCAAAAAAGCGGACTTGAAGGCGGACTAATCACGGATATCAAATCATGTAACCTGAAACTATATGCAACAAGTTTTCTTGATTTGGGTGAGGGAGCAGGTTTGTTTAGCTCTAGTGACAAAGGACTCACCTGGGAGCATCTAGGACCAAACCTACCTGCTTTAACAGTGGCATGCGATGGGAACAATATTTATCTGGGATCATATTTACAAGGTTTGTGGATAAGCCAAGATAATGGTCAAAACTGGACTCAAAAAACAACCGAATGCTGGAGCGTAAAGAATATAGTAAGTTCAAACAATTTGGCACTGGCAGACATAAACAATCAAACATATAAAAGCATTGATCACGGTACAACATGGACACCGGTTAAGGAATTAACAGAAAGTTTTTTTAATTTCTACTATATTGATGATAAATACGCCATTGCAGAGCCAAACAATACAAGCGAAATGTACATTTCCTACGATAGTGGTGCTACATGGAATTGGATATCAACTTTTGGACTAGCGACTGCAGGGGCTATTACTATTTTCGATAATAGAATTTTTGCGTCAAAAATAAATACCGACAACTTATATAACACAGTTTATGAAAGTGACGACTTGGGAGAAACATGGACAGATACAGGACTAGAAGCTCCATCATTTGCGTCAGTAGTAGATAGTGCCTGGGTTTATTCAAGCAAACCGTATATTTTTGCAGCTACAAGATCTGGAGGACTTTATCGGCGAGAAATTCCAAAACAGGTAAATACAAATCAATTTTTGAACATTCCTTGGGGTTACACCAATGAAAGTGAGGTTTTAGATAGAATAACTTCTGTATTCGACCATAAATACCCGCTACTTGGGTACACATTATTTGCTGAACCTTCCAACGAAAATCAAAGCGTTGTGAATTATTTAGGCGAAAAAGATAAGCCGCCAAACATTTATTACAGTTCTCACAGCGGATACGATTATGATCTCGACTACGGAACGCCAGTAAAGGCGGCAGCAGCCGGAACTGCATCATACTATTATTGTGACGCCTGTGGAAACACGATAAAGATACAACATCTTAACGGCCTACAGACAATTTATGAACATTTGCAAGGTAACAGTTTAATTGCCACAAATTCAACAGGACCAGTTATTGTAGAAGAAGGCGATACAATAGGTAAAGTTGGAATGACCGGTAACACGTCGGGGCCACATTTGCATTTTGAAGTTTCGAAAGGAGTCTTTCCTGACGGACGCATAGATCCGTATGGTTGGCAAAGCACAGAATATGTAGATCCCTGGGCTAACTTTATTTGGACAGATACCTCAGGAATTCATCACGGGGCGTATAGCCAATATTTATGGAAATTTCCCATGACGGGAATTACACAAACGATTGAACCAAACACAAAGGTAAAATTGGAAAATAAAGAGGTAACGTTGAATCAAGTGGATAACCCATTAACGATAATTTTAAAAAACGATATACCTCCCATAGAACCAACACTAAAATATATTTCTAACACAGCATTTGTAATTCAAGCTTTTGATTATCTAAAAAATAAAGTCGGAACTTTTACGGATCAAGTGAAAATTACAATAAATCTTTCGGAAGAAGATCTAAAAAATATTCTACGCGCGAGCTTGAAAATTATTTACTTCGACGAGGCACAACAAAAGTGGATTTCGTTGGATTCGATTTTTGATACAACTAGCCTCACGATAACTGCATTTACAAATCATTTTTCACATTTTGCCGTAACGGGAAATAGAATAGATTCAAATCCTCCGGAAACTTCTATTGAAGTGCTAGGAACTAAAAACGATGTTTGGTACACGAATTGGCCAACAATCACACTTACAGTTATCGATCCTGAAAACACCGAAATAAAGAATATATTTTATAAAATTAATAATGAAGATTGGCAACAATACTCAGAACCATTTACAATTTCCCGTGACGGGATTTTTCGAATTTCATATAAATCGGAAGATATTTATGAAAATTTAGAAGATACCAAAACAGAGGTTATTTGTATAAACGCACAAAATCATTGGACAAAAAAGCTTAAAATCATTAATGCCGAATTTCTTACTGAATAACGCTAATGCGATGTTTTGTTCGCGAATACTCACAAAATAATACCGCCACCCAAAGTTAAATCGTCAATATAAAACACAGCGCTTTGTCCGGACGCTACACCAAAAATAGAATTTTCAAGTTTTACATTTATAGTATCTCCAACTTTAGTTAACGTGACGTTGTTCATTTTTCCCAAATGGCGAATTCTTACATCACATGCAAGTTCATTATTGTCTCCAAAGGGATCATTCAAAATCCAACTATAATCCGTAACAACAAACTGATTTCGCAAAGCTTCCTCATACACACCAACAACTACTTCATTTTTTTCAGCGTCTTTATTAACAACATACAAAGGAACTCCTGTGTACTTATTAACTTTAAATCCGTGGCGCTGACCAATTGTTAAAAACCAAACGCCATCGTGCTCACCAATAATTTCGCCCTGAGTATTTAAAACATTTCCATTTTTATGTTCAATACGTTGCTCTAAAAAATTCTTAATATCAACTTCACCAATAAAACATATGCCCATACTCTCGGGTCGTTTATATGCAGGTAACATATTCTCTTTGGCCAATTCCCTGATTTGTGGTTTTTTGAAACCGCCGACCGGAAACAAAGTTTTGCTCAATTGTTCCTGACCTAATCGATACAAAAAGTAGGATTGGTCTTTGCCGGTATCTATTCCTTTTAATAATTCGTAACCGGCGCCAGTTTTATTAACCCGAGCATAATGTCCAGTGGAAATAAAATCAAAACCATGTTCCATTGCCCAATCAAAAAATATTCCAAACTTAATTTCTTTGTTACACATAACGTCGGGATTTGGAGTACGTCCTTTAGAATATTCGTCGAAAAAATATTGAATAACTCTCTGTTTGTAAGCTTCTCTAAAATCCAAAGCTTCAAACTTTATTCCAAGCTTAGCCGCAGTTTGAACGGCATAGGCTTTGTCCTCATCGGCAGCACAACCTTCTTCCTTTATATCCCAGCATTGCATATATACGCCAACAACTTCGTAACCTTCGTTTTTGAGCAATAGTGCAGCAACCGAAGAATCAACTCCGCCACTTAAGCCAACTGCTACGCGTTGTTTAATTGTATTTTCTGAAGATACTTCCACCATATTGGCCTATTATATCAGCTTCGCTGATGTATCGCGGTGCGATAGAACAGCTTTGATGATGTATCGCGGTGCGATAGAAATCAATGCTTCTTGCCGTCAACATTGCAGTGCATAACCGCCGTATTCATTGCGCCAATAACTTCGTTAATAATATCCAAAGCTTCATCGTAGCCTAACCGTCGATAGTTGTGCGGAAAATAATGAAAAACTAAGTTTCGTCCGCGTTTCCAAATATTCCAAAGTCTGTGAGCTACTTCAGTACCGGCTTTTCCTCCACCACAAACTTTGTTAAAAACATTTGCCTTTTCGTGAGTAAAATACGGGTTTAATATACGACCAATTCTTATATCATCACTGAAATACTCTTCTTCCCTTATCAAACCTAAATCCAAAAAAAATCCTTTTAAAAAACCTTCATAAGCTTTTGAAAATGGAAAAACTAAAAATGAATAGTCCGATATTTCTTCTTTTTCGTGATATTTGTAAACAAAATTTAAAATAATTTCACCATCTTCAATAAGCTCACGAATCTCAGGTTTGATATATTGCCAAAGCGTGGAAGTCCTATCTATAACTTGCATTGATTAATGATAGCAGATTAGTCTGTGAAGTTGATGGAGGTGTAAAAACTATTTTGGACAGAAGTAATAGGCAGCAAAATTATATTGTAATCACTTAAGCCCTCAGTTATTTTTGTAACTTCGGCCCCTGGAATTTGTGCTGGATCTGAAACAGAAAATGTTCTAAATGGAGATCCCCAACCTGATTTAACAAAAAGTTTAATAAATTTGTAGTCATTCCACGCTTGATCGGGCTCAACGACTACATCGTATGTTTTAACTTGACCACCACCAATTGTTTCAAGCCTTTTTCCACCTGTTAATGAAGTGGTACATTCTTCTTTTGTTGTACATAAAAATTCAAACAAATCCCATGTACCTTTATTTGAACTTATCTGAACATCAAAACCAACATTTGCAGTTGTAAATGCACCTTTTACGTTTGGCGCTGTAGCACGTGTGGAAAAGAAGAAGAACATCACGGGCAGTGATATAAACAAAGCAACTATTAAAACTATGGGCAAACTAAAGCCTTTGTTCATGATATTTATGAACTCATATCTTTCATGGTATGTCAAGAATAAAAGGCGTAACTTCTCTATTAGAAATAGAAAACATCCTCTGCCACATAGCGAACGCGAGACGAAGCTGATAGAATGGGTATATGGCACAACCACGCGTTGCACTTATACATGACTACCTAAATCAATATGGCGGAGCTGAGAAAACATTCGAGGCTATTTCAGAACTATTCCCCGACGCCGAAGTGTATACAAGCCTATACGAACCAACAAGACTATCGGCACAAATAAATAATCGTAAAATTCACTACCTTAAAAATGCATTGATTCGAACATTTCCAAAGTATCTTACTTTTTTAATGCCATTTGTTTTTGAAAACTTTGACCTACGCGAATACGACTTAATACTTTCGGACAGCGCCTGTTGGGCAAAAGGTGTATTAACAAAACCTTCACAACTGCATATAAGTTTTATACATACACCACCAAGGTTTTTATATAAATACAGTGTGGAAAGTGCAAAAAGAGACAAATGGTATTTTAAACCAGTTATTCCTGTGCTCGATGCACTATTACGTGTATGGGATTTTGCCGCGGCGCAAAGACCAAACTTTTTAGTCGCAAATAGTTTTGAAATTCAAAAAAGAATTAAGAAGTTTTATAAACGAGACTCGGTTGTAATATACCCCCCAGTAGAAATTGAATACAAAAAACAAGAACCCGCATTAAAAATAGACACACCATATTTTATTGTTGTCGGTCGCATGTCTGCTTACAAACATTTTGACGTGGTAATTAAAGCTTTTAATGAATTAGGCAAAACTCTAGTTGTAGTAGGAAGAGGTATTGAAGAAGAAAAGCTACGAAGCCTTGCCAAAGAAAATATTATTTTTGTATCAAACGCCAGCGACCAAGAAAAGAAAGCCTTAATCCAAAACTCAGTAGGACTTATAAACGCCGTTGATGATGAAGACTTTGGAATTGTTCCAATAGAAGCAATGTCTCAGGGAAAACCTGTATTAGTACATAAGTCAGGTGGCCATTTAGAAACCGTGTTCGAAAGTCAAAACGGAATGTTATTTGACGAAGTCACCGTGGAATGTTTAAAAGGAAAAGTACTAGAGTTTGAAGAAGCCATTAAAAAAGGTGTATATAATTCAGAAAAGATTATAGAAAGCGTGCAAAAGTTCTCAAAGCAAAGATTCCAAAAAGAATATTACGATTTTGTCATGGAAAAATGGGAACAGCACCAAAAAGATCATGCCAGAACTTCCTGAAGTACACACAATAGCATCAGATTTAAATAAACATATTTCCGGTTGCACTATTAAAAAGGTTGTAGTCGCAAAGACTTACAATATTAAACCTACCGCCGATGAGTTTGTAGCAAATGTTAAAGGTAAAAAAGTTAAAGGTGCCAGACGTATTGCCAAAAACATTGTGATCGATTTTGAAACCGGCGACTCTATGATTATTCATTTGGCTATGACCGGACAAGTTTTGTTGCGCGATCCCGATGTTAAAACGGATAAATGGGTTAAAGCTGTGTTTGTTTTAGATAATGGAAAAAATTTAATCTTCACCGACATGCGCGCTTTTGGAAAACTTGCGTACGCCCAAGACCACGATATAGAAGACTTATATAAAAAGTACGGTCCAGAGCCCTTAGACGAAGGACTTACCGCGCGAGAATTTTTAAATATTCTTCAAAAGAAAAAAACAAATATTAAAAAAGCACTTTTAGAACAATCTCTCGTAGCGGGAATTGGAAATATTTATGCCAACGACGCCTTATTTTTATCAAAGATTCATCCTGAAACAACCACACAACAGTTAACCCAACAGGATGCTGAAAATCTATTAGAGTCACTACGCACTGTTTTAAAAGAAGGAATTGCACATCGCGGTTCCACACTTTCGGATAGAATGTATGTGGATATATTTGGAAACGCCGGAACACAACAAAACTTTTTCAGAATTTTCATGAAGAAGGCATGCCCCACATGTGGTACAAAGGTTGAAGTAAAAAGCATTGGCGGGCGTGGTTCTTATATTTGCCCCAACTGCCAACCGTTAAAATGAAAATCACAGATATAAAACTTACAAACTTCAGAAGCCATAAAAAAGCGAGCTTCACTTTTGATAGCAACATAACTTTGATTGAAGGTCCAAACGGTATTGGCAAAACTAACATTTTGGAAGCCATTTATGTTTTATCTACAGGAAAGTCTCCAAGAGCAAAATACGACAAGGATTTAATTGAATACAATTCTGGTTTTGCGACACTAGCCGCACATGCAGAAACCAAAGACGATAGCTTAATGTTGGACATGCAAATAATAAAAAGTGAAGCCTTTGAGAACGCATCAACAAAAAAAGTTAAAGTTAACAAAGTTCCAAAAACAATTGCATACTTTTGCGGAGTCTTTAACTCTGTTTTATTTACACCAGAAGATATTCAACTAATAACAGGTTCTCCATCAGAGCGACGACGCTACTTAGATTCAGTTTTAGTTCAGACTGATCCTAAATACAAAAAGGCACACTCGGCTTACACAAAATCTCTCCGACAACGAAATAAAATATTAGAAAAGTTACATAACGAAAACAGGGGTTGGGACGAAATAGAATTTTGGACACACCAACTTTTAGAGCAAGGTCTGTACATTCAAGAAAAACGTAAAGACGCCATAGAAAAACTGGAAGTTGAATTAATAAGAATTGCTGCCGAACTAAATCCCGAAAAGCCTTACGCGAACCTTAACTATAAAAAAAGTTTGCTAACAAAGGCAAAGCTTGATGACACTATCCAACGAGAAATTGCCGCAAAAACTACCTTAATCGGGCCACATCGAGATGACTTTGAGATTTTATTTGGCGGCAAAAACATAGGTGAGTTTGGTTCTCGCGGGGAGCAAAGAAGTATTATTTTAGCTCTTAAACTTGCTGAGATTAACTTTATTGAACACGAAAAAGGCGAACGCCCTGTTTTACTTTTAGACGATGTTTTTTCGGAACTTGACGACAACCACAGACGTGCCGTTATGGATGTTATTGAAAACCAACAAACAATTATTACCAGTGCCGAAAAGTTGGATTTTTTGGACGGAAAGCATTTTGAAAGAATTTCGTTGGCAAAAAAATAGACCAAAAGTTTGACAGTATATAGTAAAGTAAATACAATCCGCAGATAAACAAATAGATAGATTGGAGGAGAAAATGGGAATACTCATATCGTTGTTTCTATATGAAACAGAAATGCTATTACCCTTAACCGAAAGATACGGTGATGTTGTAAGATGCATGCGGGAACGTGAAATAGCAGGCCCTTTTATTAGAGCCACGTTGGAAACGCTGGACGCTTACTTTAATATGCAGGCACAACAGCAGGCGGCACGTTTAGGAAAAATCGATTACCCAAACATCATCGAAATTGGGGAGGGAAAACCATGGAGAGATGTTAAATGGACATACTCTATGCTGCGCGTACCCACAGCAAAGGTTAAGATTTTTACAATAAGTGGCTATCCAACCAATATGGTTCTATTAACGCTACCTCAGAAACGCAAGTAAGTTAAAATCGGGTAACAAACGAAAAAGGCACACCACGTCAACGTTTGTTACCTTCTTTTTTTGCTTTTTTAAAGCTTCACTTCTGCGGTAAATATGCGAGAATTATCTATATATGTTCGTCCCCGAATACACAATTACTGCAAGCATCCTTTCCAGCATCAGCAGCGTTGAATACGGAAAAGCCGTAATTGATAACACTACAATTCTGCCAGTTTGGGAAAAACAACTTCAAAAAGACGCAATAATCAAAACCTTGCAAAATACGCTTGCCTCACTTGGAACAAACCTAGACACACAAACAGTTAAATCAATTGTTGATGGAATGGCAAAGGCAGAATCACCTTTTATATCTAATCTACAAACAGCACTTAACGAAACCAATATTATTTCTACAAGCAACGAGCTTCACGAAGAGGAACTAAAAAAGTTCCATAGAATACTTACACAAAAAATGTTGTCGGAGACAAAGCAAGGTTCCTACAGAACTACACGTCAAACAAACAAAACAGATCCTGTGGAAATTTTGGCCGAAATTGTTCAACTCTTTGACTGGTACAACTCGATGGATGCTCGCGAAACTCACCCAATAATTACGGCTTCAATACTTAAAGCTAGATTGGAAACAATTAAACCATTTGAAAATTACAACGAAACCGTGGCAAATTTAATTGTATATACAACTTTAAAATCAAAAGGTTATGGATTCAAAAGTTATATATCTTTAGAAGATTACTATTATAAAACCAAACGTGACTATGAAAAGAACCTAAACGAATCAACCGAAATAGACACAGACTTTTCTGCATGGACCGGATATTTTTGCGAAGGATTAAGCTACGAAGTTTCAAATGTATCTGAAAAAGTTAAGTTGCTTGTTCGTGATACTAAAATTGCTAAAGCCACAGGTCGCGTGCGTTTATCTCAAAGACAAGAAAGAATCGTGGAATACTTGCAGGATTATGGAATATTACAAAATAAAGATTTTACAACTGTGTTCCCCAACGTTTCCGAAGACTCAGTATTGAGAGATTTAAAAGTATTGCTTGATAAGGGTATTGTTCAAAAGTCCGGAAGCACAAAATCATCGAGGTATGAATTAAGCTAAGTGCTAAAATAGGCTCATGCATTTCTCCAAATTCGCTAAATACTTACAACGCCTAGAAGAAACTTCCAAACGACTAGAGATAACCAGTATTCTTACCGAATTAATCCAAGAACTTGAACCAGAAGAAACTGACAAAGCTATTTATTTGGCTTCTGGATATTTAAAAGCACCTTTTGAATCTGAAAACTTTAACATCGCGGACAAAATGGTAGCCAAGGTTTTGGAATACACTTTTGCCAGTGCCCAAGAAACTAATATTGCCGACAGAATTTCAAAACTTTATGCTCAAGAAGGCGATCTAGGAAATGTGGCCGAACAGTTACAATCAGACCAACGTGGAAAGAATCTAAGTATTAGCGATGTATACGAAAAATTAATGGTACTGGCACAAACCAGCGGAACGGGATCTACTGACAGTAAAGTGCGAAAAGCTGCAGATCTACTTAAGTTACTCGACAAAATATCCACCAAATACGCTGTAAGAATAATGTTAGGCACTATCAGATTAGGATTTACCGAGCTTACTATTATAGCCGCGCTTGCACAGTTTTTGGAAAACAAAACTATCGCAGAAGATATTGAAGCTGTTTACAACATTCATCCCGACATTGGTTTAGTAGCCAAAAGTATAAAGGAAAACGGAATCGAAGGTCTGGCTAAAATAAGAATCGAAACAGGAGTTCCAGTGCTCTCTCAAAAAGCACAACGAGTAAGCGGAATGGAAGAAGCCATGGAAAGAATTAAAAACGTTTGGGCCGAATTCAAATTTGACGGCACCCGCGTACAACTTCATTTTGATAAAAACAAAAAACACACTACAAAAGAAGAGGAAGCTGTAGGTTTATTTGAAGCCGAGAAAAAAGATTCGAACAAATACCTGATTAAAACATTTACCAGGAATCTCGAAGAGTCTACTCACCAATACCCAGACTTAACTGACGCGGCAATGAAACAAATTGATGCCGACTCAATTATCTTGGATGGCGAAGCAATTGGATACAACCGAGAAACCGGGGCTTTTTTACCATTTCAAGAAACTATTACGCGTAAACGAAAGCATGATGTTGCGGAGACAGCCAAAAACATTCCTTTAAAATATTTTGTTTTTGATATTTTGTACTTAAACGGTAAATCTCTGATCCATTTACCGTTACGGGAAAGGCGTGAAATTCTAAGTAAAGTAATAAAACCTGGGGACACAATTGTTGTTGATGAACATATGGAAACAAGTTTGTTTGAAGATTTACTTGAATACTTTGAAATTGCCAAGGAAAAAGGATTGGAAGGTTTGCTCGTTAAAAGTCCTGAAGATCCTTATCAAGCCGGAGCAAGGTCATACTCATGGATAAAGCTTAAAAAAGCTGACGAAAAGTTATTGAGAGATTCTATTGATTGCGTGGTGTTAGGTTATTACAACGGCAAAGGTGTTAGATCAAAGTTTGGTATCGGAGGATTTATGGTTGGCGTGTATGACGAAAAAAGTGATTCCTTTAAAACAGTATCAAAAATAGGCACAGGACTAAAAGAAGATGATTGGATTAAGCTTAAAAAGATGGCCGACAAACTTAAAATAGAAAAACTTCCAGCAAACGTAGACATTAGTAAACCACTTCTCCCCGACGTACTTGTTAAGCCAAAAATTGTTGTGGAAATTGGCGCCGACGAAATAAGTATTTCCCAAAACCATACGGCCGGTTACGCCTTAAGATTTCCTCGTTTATTAAAGTTTAGAGACGATAAAAAAGCAACGGAAGCAACAACCGTGAGCGAAGTTATTACTTTATTTAATACTCAAAGACATTAAATCCAATAAAAAGCACAGTTACAGCGTTATTTGACCCTTTATACTGCTATGGGGTATAATCTCGGCAATTACAGAAAAAGGAGCGGAGATGGATAAGTTATTGATAATTACAATATGTATGTTCTGGACGTTGGTATTCTCTCTGGGAATGTGGGGCATGGCCTATTTATTGGATAATAAAACGTTTTTGGCGAAATTACTAAAAATGTGTTCCGCTGGTTTGGTGCTACTGTGCACGTTGGCGATAGTCAATACTACATGCACAGCTTTTTTAATCGACGGAATCACAAAAGATATCCTTATGCTGACTACTTTAATCATTGGCGCCAGCAAATTTGCCTACGTTTACAGTAAGAGAAAAATATTTGCTTACATCGGCATAATCCTGCTAACTGCCCTAGCAGCTATATTTGGTGCTTACGGCATAATCTTAAGCTTATAAAAGGAGCAAAAAAATGAGCGTTCAGACGTTTAATGTAGTAGGAGGCATGTGGTTACTAGGGATTTTCCTTAGCATATTAGGCTTCACTTACGCATATACCTTTAAACCAAGCGTAACCTTGAAAATAGTACGTGAGGTGTTGGGAGCGATTTTATGCGTAATTCACATGGTACTTATTCTATACACGGGAAGCTTACTTCACATGAATGAAATACTCACCTGGGTAATAGTTGGTGGAATATTTGTAGGCGACCGCATTGCAATAAATATGCTGATGGCTAATAAAATTAATAGAAAAGCCCTTAGCGCCGTAATAGTCGTAGAATTTTTTACCTGCACCATTTTCCTGGTGAAATTGTTTACTTTAAATTAATCGCAAAAAAAGCAAACACCAAAGCGTCTGTTAAAAAAACTAACAGGCGCTTCTTTTTTTCCATTACAAATAGTTGCTCACCCATAGCTACCCAAATACAAAGCTGATAGAATCCAAACAGTGCAAGATATAAAAGATATTATTAAAAAGAAAAGTCTTAAAGGTGATCGCCGTAACAGTTACGAATTTCAAGCATACGGCAATTTGTTAGCCGATGAACTCGGAGACGTGCCACATCGTTCTTTATATATAAAACTAGCAAAATCAACTGACCGAGTTTTATTGGAACGCGCACGTGATTATATAAAAGCATCTGAACATGCCGTGACGCGTGGCCGACTATTTATGTGGAAGTTGGGCGAATTAAAAAAAGAAGCAAAACAAAAAGAAAAGGAAGCAAAGGAGAAAGTTGAAACCCCTGATTTACATTTACCTCAAAAGTAAATATCATATAACCAATGGATAACAAAGTTGCCTCATCGTATAAAACACAAATTCTCATTTCAATCGTCGTAGCCATTATAGTAATAGCCTTAAAAGTTGCGCGCGGTCCCGTTGAAATGGCAACTATGGCACTTGGGGCATTGCTTGGAACTTTCCTATTAGATTTAGAATATTTTATCCATGCATATTTTTTTGAACCTGAAGCTGAATTTTCAGTAAACCTGAAAGCTTATATCAAACACAAAGACATTTTTGGAACTTTTAAATTTATCCAATATCACAAAAACGAATTAAAAGACAAAGCTTTAAATAGCGCACTCTTTCAGTTAATTCTTGTTGGCATAGTCATTTATATTTCATACGCTACTACAGCCTATTTTATTAAAGCAATGGCATTTTCGGTATATGCAAGCTCTATTTATTTAATGTTAGAAACGTATTTTCAAAGTGGTTCGGGTAACGAATGGTTTTGGGCACTCAAATCTAAACCGGACAAAAACGGTGTTATTGCCTATACTTTTGTTTTAATTGCAGTTCTAATATTTTGCCTAACTATTTTTTAAGTGTTTTCAATTTACGGAATTCTAATATCATTAGGAATTTTTTGTGCTCTCTTAATTGCTGAGTCATTGGTGGAAAAGCAAGAAAAAGATACATTATGGGAACTCTCATTTTGGGGAATTATTGGCGGACTTGTAGGTGCAAGGTTATATCACGTTATAGATTACTTTTGGTTATATTCTAAAAATCCAATCTTAATTTTAGACTTAAGAAACGGCGGACTTGGTATTTGGGGAGCAATTGCCGGAGGATTTATAACTGCCATTATTTACTTAAAGCTTCATAAAAAATCAGTCCTAAAATGGTTTGACGTGGCAGCCGTAGTTTTTCCACTAGCACAATCAGTCGGTCGTTTTGGAAACTTTTTCAATCAAGAACTTTACGGCAAGGCCACCACATTACCTTGGGGAATTTACATAAACAAAACCGCACAATATCACCACCCATTATTTGCTTACGAAGCTATCCTTAACCTTTGTTTATTCACAACGCTATATTGTTGTTATAAAAAATACTCAGGCAAAGTTAAACCCGGAATCTTTTTTGCTGCATACTTAGCAGGATATTCATTAATAAGGTTTTCTCTGGAATTCTTGCGCATAAACCCGTGGACAGTTTTTGGCTTGAACATCGCACAAACAATCTCTATACTGGTTTTTATATATGCTATATATTTCATCGGATCATGGTGGTTTCGAACTAAAAAATAAAATTATCCAATTTGTAACAAATAAAGGGTACGACGTAGAAGACTTAGGACCTTTCGATCTTGAAAAAGGTGACGATTACCCGGAGTATGTTGCAAATCTTGCCGAAAAAATGAAAGACGATCCTGAATCAAAAGGTATTTTAATTTGCCGAAATGGTGTGGGCGTAAGTATGTTTGCTAATAAATATAAAAACATACGCGCGGCCCTTTCTTGGAACCCACAACACGCTATATCTTCAAGAGCCGACGACGACGCGAATGTATTGGCACTTCCATCCGATTATATTTCTGATCAAAACGCCTGTGAAACTGTTGAAGCTTGGTTGCAAACGCCATTCAGTTGTAGTGAACGCCATCTAAGAAGGCTAGCCGAAATTTCCAGCTATTTGGAATAAAAACAAAAATGAATAAAACTGCCCAAAACTTCTTTCCTAAAATAATCCCAACCATACTTGAGCCCGATATTGCCGAAGTGGAAAGAAAACTAAGTCTACTTGCCGGAGACGCGCCACTCGTTCAAATTGATATTGTTGATGGACAGTTTGTTGAGGGTAAAACCTTTTTAGAAATAGAAAAGATTTCCATGTTTTCTGAGCAATTTTTTGAAGTCGATTTGATGGTTGAAAATCCAATGGATTACCTGAAACAAGCAATACCAAATGTTATTAAAATTTGCGCACATATTGAAAATAATGATATTAAAGAATTTTTATCACGCGCACACGAACTTAAATATGTTGCAGGTGTAGCTATAAATCCTGAAACACCTTTGGAAGCACTGGATAAAGTTATGGATGCGGCCGATTACGTTCAGTTTTTAAGTGTGAAGCCGGGCGGACAAGGTCATCCATTTTTGCCTGAAGTATTAACAAAAATCACACAGTTTAAAAAAAAGTATCCCGAAATGCCGGTACAGGTTGATGGCGGAATTAAGGAACAAAATATTAAACAATTGTTGCAAACAGGAATTGACAGTGCCGTAATTGGTTCTGCTATAGTTAGAGATACAAACCCAAGACAAAAGTATTTGGAATTTACAAATATGACTAAAACAACTGACGCAAACCAAATAAGTTCTTTATACGATGTTAAACCAATACTTGCTAAGAAAATTGCTTTTTTGGGAGGAGCTTCATGGCAAAGTACTGATCAACCATATAAAGATGCTTTTGAAGTTGCAAAAGTCTTAGCCGCAAACAATTACGAAGTAGTTAATGGAGGCGGCCCAGGCGTTATGGAAGCAGCTACAAAAGGTGCACATGCTGCCGGTAAAAGAGCATTAGCAATAACCTATCATCCAAACAAACCAAAAAGACATTACGAGGGTGTTGGTAAAGGAAATGATTTTGATGAGGAAATACTTACACTCGATTATTTTGACAGAACAAAAGTTATGCTACAAAATGCAGACGTTCATATTGTTTTTAAGGGAAGCATTGGTACGTTAAGTGAATTTGGTATGACATGGGTGTCATCATGGATTCATGAGCCTAACAGTAAAACAATAGTATTGTACGGTGCCTTTTGGAATAAACTGTTGGATACTATTGAAGAAACGATGTTAATTCCAGCCGGCGAACGCGATATTTTAAAAGTCTGTACTACACCACAAGAAGTTTTAGATATTATAAAAAGTCTGAGTTAAATATTTTCCAAGCAAAAAAAATACGGTCGCAAAAGAAGTTTATTCAGTTGCGACCGTTACCAGTTCCAGTGCCTTATGCTTAGCGAAATCAATAAGGAACTACTTAATATTCAAACGCGGACGAAACTTTGGGACATTGTTTGTGACAAGCTTTTTTCCCATTGTAACTCCGCAAACTGCTCCTTTTGAAAAGCGATGTGGGAGTGCAATTATGTTGCAAATATCATCCCAAAAGCTCGGCCGTTCAACAAAAAAGCAGAATTCGATGTGCATTATTTTCCTCCTTCCTCAAGCGCACTGTTGATATCGTTGACTTATGCCCACTTTTATAACACATTATTATAGGTTATGTCAAACCCAGGAAAAGTGCAAAAAAGTAGCGAGCAAGCCGTCAAAAAAATCTTGAACAACTTGCCCGCCGTGAAAGGAGGGAGGTGGCTTCAACCAAACGAAAGAGGCTAGAGCCGGATGCCGAGACGCTGAGAAGGTAGTATGTATTTCAGGTTAGAGGAAATTTACTCAACCTAGTGCGAAACACAAAACGACCAACCCAATTCAGAAGCCTTTAACTTATATCTTAATTCGCATTTACTGTCAACCGCCTTGAAAATTTTGTCTAAAAAAAATATACTTTGTGTAATGCCCAACAATATAAATCTAGAAGCGCTTGAAAAGACAGCTGAAACTTTACGAGAAACTGTAATAAAGATGTTACTTGAGGCTAAATCAGGGCATACAGCCGGTTCACTTGGAACAGCTGATATATTCACAGCACTATACTTTCATATTTTAAATATCGATCCAAAAAACCCAACAGACCCAACCCGCGACATTTTTGTTTTATCAAACGGACACATTTGTCCGATACTTTACGCAACATTAGCGGAACGAGGTTATTTTGATAAATCTCTTTTGTGGAAACTACGAAAAATTAACTCCCCGTTACAAGGACATCCAAAATATAACGAGCTGCCTGGAATAGAAAATTCAAGCGGTTCTTTAGGTCAAGGATTTTCACAAGCGTTAGGTATGGCGTTAGCAGCAAAAATAAATAAACAAAGCAACAGAGTTTATGTCATGACCGGTGACGGCGAACTTGAAGAAGGTCAAATATGGGAAGGCGCTATGTTTGCTCCAAATAAAAAGCTGGATAACCTAACGTGGATAATCGATCGAAACAATATTCAGATTGATGGCCAAACCGAAGATGTAATGCCCCTAGAAAATCTTAGAAATAAACTTGAAAGTTTCAATTGGTTCGTTGTAGAGATAGATGGCCATAACTTTGAAGAAATTATAAATTCATGTAGAATGGCTAAATCGGTGGCGCAACGTCCTACCGCAATAATCGCACATACTATACCAGGTAAGGGTGTAGACTTTATGGAGTATAAATTTGAATGGCATGGTAAGCCTCCAAATAAAGATCAAGCCCTTAAGGCAATTAAAAGCCTTAGATCTTTACAAGGTAAAATAAAATCAGAATATGACTAATAATCAAAGAGCAACTTTAAGAATGAGTTTGATACCATTAGTAATAATTATTGGTCTAATACTTGGGGCCGGTTACTTTTTATTACAAGGCGAAATTAAACTTCCTCAATTTAACAAAGGACCACAAATTAGAAGATTAGATGGTTTTCCAACAGCTATTGTTACGGATAAAGTTATGCAAAAACAAAGACTGGTTGTAAAAAGCCAGGCAGAACTTGCAACGTTTTTGAACTCTATTGACCCAACAGGCATGACCACAGTAAGAAGTCCTGTAGATTTTAATAAAGAATACATTCTAGCTGTATCAAGCGACACACAAACCGAAAGTGGACACAAAATCCAGATCAAAAAAATATACGAAGACAAGGCAAACAAAACACTGTCTATCTCAATTGAAGAAACAGAAGCAGGGGCTAACTGTAAAGTTGATAAAGAATCAAATATTACAGCCGACGCAGTTGCAATATCCAAAACAGACTACGAGATTAACTTTGATCGTGTAAAGAAAGTTGCGGACTGTAGCAGTGATAACAGTAATCAATCATCAGATAGCACGCAACCACAACCTACTAAGTAAATTGTAAGGATTAAAAACTAACTGCCCAATGTTAAACCCGAAGCTGCATTTAAACGAAGAGATATTTTTAAAGGATGTGGAGTTAAAATCCACAAGACAAGGCTTTGGGGATGCTTTGGTGGAATTTGGTAAAGACCCACGCATTATTGCATTAACCTGCGATTTAACAGAGTCACTTAAATTAGACAAATTTGCAAAAGCCTATCCCGAGCGTTTTATTGAAGTTGGAATTGCAGAACAAAACATGGCAGGTATTGCCACAGGACTAGCCTTGTCCGGAAAAATCCCATTTAGCTGTACACATGCTAACTTCCAACCTTCACAAAATTGGGCACAACTAAGGCTTTCAGTATGCTTTTCAAACGCTAACGTAAAACTTATCGGATCACATTCAGGTTTATCTAACGGGCCAGACGGAGGCGCTGCGTTATCTCTTGAGGACATTGCCCTTGTACGTGTGCTTCCAAATATGACTGTGCTTAACCCTATTGATTATTGGCAAACACAAAAGGCCGTGGAAATGGCAATAAAACACGTAGGACCTGTGTATATCCGTGTATCCAAAGAAGAAACGCCAATAATTACGTCAGCAGATACGCCTTTTGAAATAGGAAAAGCTCAAGTGTTAGTTGAAGGCGAGGCTCTAACACTAGCCGCGACAGGACCAATCGTTTATGAAGCCTTACAGGCGGCAAAAGAGCTGAAAGCTAAGCACCATATTGAAGTTGAAGTTCTGGCATTTCCAACAATAAAACCTATGGACGAAGAAACTTTAATAAACTCTGTAAAAAAGACCGGAAAAATAATAACCATCGAGGAACATCAGAAATATGGAGGTTTTGGAAGCGCTGTGGCCGAAATATTAGCCGAAAATCTTCCTACTCCTCAAAAAATCATGGCCGTTCAAGACACTTTTGGGGAATCCGGTAGTTATCAGGAATTAAAAGATAAATATGGGCTGAGTTCGCAGCATATTGTGATAGAAACGTTAAAATTTTTAGAAAAGGTAAATAGTAAATGATAGACCTATTAACTATAGGCGATGTTGACATCGACTTATATATGAAAATCGCTGACAACAATGAACTTGCGGCCTCCGATAAAGCAGGAAACCCACGAATATGCTTTTACCACGGGTCTAAAATACCCGTCGAGCACTTTGAGACGTCGATTGCTGGAAATTCGCTAAATGTTGGGGTCTCCTGTCAGCTTTTAGGTTTGCAAACTTCCATATACACCGAGCTTGGAGATGATAGCAACGGGGAAAGAATAGTGTCCGAACTCAAAACCTTAGGCGTGGACACTAAGTACTGCCTTAAAAATCCCGGATCTCCTACCAATGTGCACACCGTAATCGTATACGGCGGCGAAAGAACGATTTTTTCCTACCATGAAAAGAGAAACTACCGAGTTTTAGATTGGGAAAAGCCAAAATGGATTTATTACTCATCCATGGGCTATGGGTTCGAGGAATTTCAAAAACAATTTATACAATATCTCGCGTCTCCCGCCGGGAAAAACATAGGCGTGGCGTTCAATCCAGGAACATATCAACTTAAGACTGGCCTAGAGTCTTTTAAAGAGTTTCTAAAATACACAGATATTCTATTTTTAAACGTTGAAGAAGCAAAACAGATAGTTGGAGACTACGAAATACCAAAATTACATGAAGGCCTTCACAAGTTAGGCGTAAAAATGAGCGTAATTACCGAAGCAGCTAACGGAGCAAGCGCCAGTGACGGAAACGAAACCCTAAATGTACCAATTTATTCTGACTCCCGACCTGTGCTGGATAAAACAGGAGCTGGCGATTCCTTTGCTGCAGGATTTTTAGCAGCAATAACATACGGAAAAGACATGCATGAAGCCCTACTTTGGGGCACTGTAAATTCCGGAGCAAATGTTAAAGTTATAGGAGCAACTAAAGGCGTTCTCACAAAAGCTCAAATAGAAGAAGTTGTGAAAACTCTTAAATAAATATATGACCAACAAAGCACAACTATTATTTGATAAAGCCAATGCGGGCAAATACGCTATCGGTGCATTTAACTCAGCGTCTTTAGAAACAATTAAAGCTATTACAAACGCGGCTAAAAAACTTTCATCACCAGTACTAATAGAAGCTTCCCCGGGTGAAGTACAGTACGTTGGTATAAAACAACTTGTGCGACTGGTAAGAACCTACGAGGAAGAACTTCAAATTCCTATAATATTAAACTTAGATCACGGCACAGATGTAGATGTGTTAAAAAAAGGCATCGACGAAGGCTTTGACTATGTTCACTTTGACGGCGGAAAACTTGGATTTGATGAAAATGTAAAGCTGGCACGGGAAGTTGTTGAATACGCGCACAAACGTGGCGTAATGGTCGAAGGTGAAATGGATCATATCGAAGGAAGCTCAGCCGATCATACTGCAGAAAATACTTCTCAATACGCAAAGAGCGAATTATTTACTAAACCTGAAAAAGCAAAAGAATTTGCTGAAGCTACAGGCGTTGATGTATTCGCCAGCTTTATTGGAAACCTTCACGGCATTTACGCTAACCAAAAACATTTAGATCTTGAAAGATTACACGAAATTAAATCATTACTGCCACACACATACCTATCATTGCACGGGGGTTCGGGAATTTTTGATGAAGATGTTACGGAAGCTATAAAACTGGGCATTATTAAGGTAAACGTAAACTCAGAAATGAGAATAGCTTTTAAAATGACGTTACAAGAAGTTATTAATTCTTCTAACGAAATTGCCGTTTACAAATTTATGGAAAAACCTATCGCGGCTGTTCAAAAAGTTGTTGAATACAAAATAAAACTTTTTGGAAGTTCTGGTAGAATTTAAATATGAAAGTTTTAATCACGAGAGAAATTCCACAAGCAGGCATTAATATTTTGCAACAATACCGTGAAATAGAAATAGATTACCGTCAAGGGAAACCATTAACAGAAGAAAAACTTATGGAAGCTGTTAAAGGTGTAGACGCAATTATTCCGGTAATACCTGATGACATTTCAAAAGAAATAATTACGGCTGCTGGAAAGAATTTAAAAGTAATAGCAACATATTCTGTTGGTTATGACAACATTGATATAGCGACAGCAACCAAAAAAGGTATATTCGTTGCAAATACTCCGGGCGACTTAACAGAAGCCGTTGGGGAACATGCTTTTGCCTTAATGATGAGTGTCACGAGGCGCACAGCCGAAGCTGATAGATTCTGTAGAGCTAAGGAATATAAATATTGGGATCCACTGTCTATGATTGGCCCAAAATTAATGGGTAAAACTTTAGGCATTGTAGGTTTTGGACGCATAGGCCAACATTTTGCGCGCATGGCTAAGTATGGCTTGAATATGCGGATACTTTACAACGATGTAATGCCTCATCCAGAAGGTGAAAGTTTATTGGACGCAGAAAAAGTTGAATTAGATTATTTATTAGAAAACAGCGATATTGTTTCAATTCATTGCAATTTATGTGAAGCAACAAGACATTTGATAAGCGCAAAGGAATTTCACAAAATGAAGCCTTTGGCTTACTTAATAAATACTGCACGCGGCCCGATTGTTGACGAAGACGCACTTGTAGCGGCATTAACCGAAGGATATATTGCAGGTGCAGGAATTGACGTGTTTGAGGAAGAACCTAAAATCCATCCCGCATTATTAAAGCTGGAAAATGTCGTCTTAACGCCGCATATAGGTAGCGCAACTTGGGAAGCAAGAATTCAAATGGCAAGAATGTCGGCTGAAAACGTTGTGGACGTATTAATAAATAAAAAACCACCGAGATATTTGGTTAACAAAGAATTAACAGATACAAAAATAACCTCTTTGGTTTAGAATGTTCTTAAATGAATATAAATACGATTAAAAACTTTGCATCAAAAAATAAACCTGTAATTCTTGTTGGTGTAGTTACACTGCTAGTATTTTTAGCAATAATAGTTGTAGCTCAAACACGAAAACCAACACAAACAGCTAATTTAGTTAAGGTAACAGCTAATGATATGGCAACAAGCGATACAGGTACAGACGGTAGTGCGCCTTATAAGGTAGCCCAAACAGAAGAATCCACTAGTACGACTACCAATACAACAGCAGGCTCTACGGCACCCCCAGCTACTCCTTTTCAACAAATAGCACAAAGTCCAAACGATGCACTTAAAAATGAAGTGCAAATAAATTACACCGCTAACGGATTCGTGCCACAAACAGTTACTACAAAACTTTCACAAACAGTTAGATGGACAAACCAAACGAGTAATCCGTTGGTTCTTCGCCAAGTGAACTATATATATTCAGAATTTGAATCGCCAATCGCAATAGCCCCAGGACAGTCTTATACAATGCAAATGTATAAAATAGGACTATTCTCTTATCAAGCAGGCAGCTCTACGGATTTTGGAAATATTTTTACGTACAATCAAGCACGATAAATAATAGATTTAGATTTTAAAAGCACTCGGACAAACAGTATGCAACACACATTCTTCACATTTCGGATTTCTTGCTGTGCAAATATAACGTCCATGCAATACAACCGCGCCAGAATAATTTCTCCAATATTTTTGCTGTAACAATAACATTAAATCTTTTTCAATCTTTTTTGGATCATCATTTGTAGTCAAACCTAAACGCTGCGATACGCGGGTGATGTGAGTGTCCACTACAATCCCTTCAGTTATGTCCCAAAGTTCCTGCAAAATAACATTGGCTGTTTTACGTGCTACCCCAGGAATCTTAATTAGCTCTGTTAGTTCATGAGGTAATTGTCCGCCAAAAAGAGAGGTAACAACTTTACCAGCCTTAACTAAGCGTTCAGCTTTTCCGATATGAAAGTTTACTGCGCGAATAATGGGCACAATATCGGCAGGGGTTGCTAAGGCAAGATCGGACCATTTAGCATATTTTTCAAAAAGTGCGGGAGTAACCTGATTTACTTTTTTATCGGTAGTTTGTGCGGATAACATAACCGCGACTGCAAGTTGGTATTCGTCTTTAAAATTAAGTTCGGTTTTTGGAGAAGGATAGTTTTTTTGCAGAATTTGGGCAATCTGCTCAGCATGCTTTTGTAATTTATTTTGTTGAGTTTTGCTAATGGTCATGTGTATAGTTTACGCTAATTAGAACAGGGCCAACTGATCTTCCGCTACAACGGTCTTACTAGCTTTACTGGGCTTCCCCTCGGTATCAAAACCTAAACGCTTAATCAAAGATTTAAAACCATACTTTTGCAAAACATCTCGAATTTTAGTGCGATTGTAATCACTATACTTACATTCGGCCAGCTCTACGTGCATAGGAACATCACAAATAATCTGTGCCAGCTTTTTGCTCATAACTGCCTGTTCGTAGCAATTAAGTAGTTTTTCTCGTAATGCTTCGGGCTGCACCTTTTCAATATTTTTATAAATCTCTTCAACAGAGCCGAATTCTTTTATTAATTTAGTAGCTGTAACCTCGCCAATACCAAAAACTCCGGGAATATTATCAGAAGGATCACCTCGCAAACCTTTATAGTCGGGAACTTGCTCGGGACTAAAACCTAGGCGGGCTGTAACTTCTTTGCGACCAAGCCATTCTAAATCTCCACCTTTGCTGGGTACAAGTAAAAAAACATTTTCCCCAGTTAACTGCCACAAGTCACGATCGTTAGAATTAATAATAACGTCAACTTCTCCGACAAACTTTGTAGATAACGTGCCAATAATATCGTCTGCCTCGTAACCATCAACTTGAATTTGTTTGATACCAAAAGCCTCAAGTATTTCGAAAACCTTTTTAATTTGTACGGACAAATCATCTTCGACAGGACGACGGTGTGCTTTGTAACCAGTAAAATCTTCGTGTCTAAATACGGGTTTTTCTCCATCGATGGCTGCTACAAAATATTGAGGTTTAACTTGATCGAGTAAATTTATAATCATTGAAGTGACACCGTAAATTGCGTTGGTGGGATTTCCTTCAAGGTCTTTAAAAGTCGCGGGAATCGCGTGGTAAGCACGATGCATAATATTAAAGGTGTCTATGACCAACATTTTCTCGTGAGTAGGAAGTTGCTTTCTTAATTTGTGAAAGGCATTCCAACGGCCCATTTTTGTGAAAAATTCTAACTCAAGCTGGGGTGTGGTTACATAAATTTCATGGCCTTCCAAATCAATAGGTTTTCTTTCAACTGCGGTATAGGCTTCTGTCCAATTTCCCTTAGTATCTTTGATCTTCCAATCACACATAAACTCGACTTGCACGCCTTCAATATCGAATTTCCCGTAATGAGAAATGAATTTATCAGATTCTTTATATTCAACAGGTTCAACTAAATATTCTTTAAAAAGTTCGTTGGCAACACCAGCAACTTTTTCGTCCCCTAATATATCAATATCATCAGCGTTCATTTCAAATCCTTGCAAAACCAAGCTAGACGTACCACGTATTGCATAAGGATAATCTTTTAATTTGGTGGAAATAATTATCAGTGCTTTTTTAAAATTCTCGGGTAAATTAGTCATTAAGATATTCGAGGAAACAGCGGCGTCTCGGCAATCACTTTTCCCGTCTCAAACTGACTTACTATTTTTTCAGAAGTCGCAGGCATAAATGGCTCTAGTATAACGGCCACTTCCATTAGTTTAGTGATTTCAAATTCTAAAACTTCTTTTAACTTTGCTTTGTCCTTAATACTCCATGGTTCGTTATCGTTGATATGTTTATCAATTTCCGAAAGTTTTGCCCACACACCTTGTAAAACTAAATCAACACGAAATTCTTTAAACGAGTCTGACCAAGTTTCAGTCCAAACTTCTTGTGCCGGCATACAAATGTTTAGTGTCTCTCCGGATTTTTCAGCCAACTTGGCTAAACGTGCCACCGTATTACCTAAACCATTCGCTAAATCCGCATTATAAACTTCTCTAAACTGATCTAAACTTATGTTTACATCTTCAACAATGGGACCTTGCTTTAAAAAGTAATATCTTACGGGATCAACACCAAACTTTTCAGTCAATTCAGTTGGTCTTATAACATTTCCACGAGATTTACTGATCTTTTCTCCATCCAGGTTTATAAATCCATGAACATAAACTGTGTCTGGCAAACGATATCCGGCACTCTTTAACATTGCAGGCCATAAAACCGCATGCCACTTAGCATTATCTTTACCTAAAACATGAATAATTTCTGTTTCGTCATCCCAAAATCCGTTTTGAACACCCGCGGTGTAATAGTTAATCAAAGCATCAAACCAAACATAAATAACGTGTTCGTGATCAAATGGGACATCAATTCCCCAAGAAACTTTGTATTTTGGGCGACTTACAGGCAAATCTTCTAAACCTTGTGTAACAAGGGCTAACATTTCTTTTCGCTTACCTTCGGGATAAACAAAACCGTGCTCGGATAATAAATCCTTTAGGAAATCAACGTATTTACTCCATCTAAAAAAGTAATTTTCTTCTTCAATTTTTTGGATCTGGCGTGTTGGATGTAACAAGCATTGCCCGTCATCGTTTAACTCAGAAAGGGTTTTATACGACTCACAGCCTTCACAATACAAACCTTCGTACTTACCTAAATATATATCTCCATTATCAAAGGACTTCTGCATGAAATCTTGAGCAATTTTTTTGTGATCCTCATTAGTTGTACGAATAAAACGATTATAAGAGAGATTTAGGGCGTCGAGTTGTTCTTTATCTTTGGCTGATATTTCGGTTACATGGTCAAGGGGTAAAATATTGCGCGCTTTGGCGGCTTTTTCGTTGGTAGAACCATGCTCATCTGTACCGGTTAAGAAATATACTTTTTCAGGACCAAACGTATGGCGATAATAACGCGCTAAGCAATCAGACAAAACCTTTTGGTAGGCATGCCCAATGTGAATAACATCGTTTGTGTAGTCTATTGCAGTTGTAATAAGTAATTTGGTCTTTTTCATACGGCTAGGGATATTTTATCACCTGCGTGCCACTTTTTAGCTATCTTCCCCGTAACTGCGTGGAAAGTAATATGTAAAAAAGCACAAACAGTACGATGTTTATAACCTGCAAAAGGTCAAAAGCTTTTAGTAACGACAAACCTGTAATTCCAAAGGATAAGTAAAATCCCCACTTTAAACCTTTACGATATAAACCACGTTGGGCGGTGAATGTTGGATGTAGCTTTTGATAGCCGATAAAGGTTGGTACGGAAAGAGTAAACCCAAGTGCAAAGAAAAGAAAAAAGAGAAAAAGCATAATAGCGGGAGTTGAAGTAGGTTTGGTATTGAAAATTACAAAGATAACAGCGGCCCAGCTAAGTGCCATAAATAAGTAAACCGAGTAGATGAACTTTGGCATGCTTTGATTGTATCATGGCGTATAAACACCTGCCGTGCTATCCTACTCTCATGCCTGAAACACAAATAATAATCATAGCCTTTGTAGGAATAATAGCTTTCTTTGGATTAATTGCGTACATATTACTTTCACAAATAAAAAATCTAAAAACCGAATTAAAAAAAGATGACTCAGGAGTTTTAATGGAATGGTTGAAAGACATGAAAGGTTCTGTTGATAAAAATTCTGACGTTATTGAACGACAACTGAAAGATCAGCGTACAACATTGGAAGTTCAAATGAAAACACAACGCGAGGCAATGAATGCACAAACAAAATTAATTTGGGAACGCTTAGATGCTTCACAAGAAATTGTCAGAGCCGTACAAAAACAATTGGGAGGTTTACAGGAGTTTGGAACTGACATGAAAGATTTAGCAAATATCTTACGTTCTCCAAAATTACGTGGAGGACTTGGTGAGCAATTGTTGTACGAAATCTTGGAAAACTTTTTACCCAAAGATTTATTTAAGACTCAATATAAATTTAAAGATGGAAACATTTGCGACGCTGTTGTTATTACCGACCGAGGTTTAATTCCAATTGATTCTAAATTTCCAATGGAAAACTTTGCTGCAATGTTAAACGCTGAAACGCAAGAATTACGCGACAAATACAAAAAAACATTTTTGTCTGACGTTAAAAAAAGAGTTGATGAAATTTCGTCAAAATATATTTTGCCTGCCGAACATACAACAGAACAAGCAATCATGTACATTCCATCGGAAAATGTTTACTACGAACTTATTGTAAATACACCGGACCTTGAAGCTTACTGCAAAGCGAAAAATGTAATTATGGCGTCACCAAATACATTAACTTACTTTTTAAAGGTTTTGCTTGTCGCCTATCAGCAACAAACATTACAAAAACATGCTGGTGAAATATTAAAAGCTTTGTCGGGAATTAGAATTGAAGCCGAAAAATTTGGCGAAGACCTCGGGGTACTTGAGCGACATATTTCAAACAGTTTCAAATCAATGGATTTTGTTAGAGGTAAATTCACAAAGCTGTTTGGAAAAATCGAACACGCCAGTGAAATAGAACAAGACATTGAGGAAGAACTTGAACCAGGAACAGGCCAAACAAAGTTAATCGACTAAAAAAACGGGTCCTCAGTTTCAACGTGCAAACTTGAAGACCCTTAGCGATGAAAAACGACGACGGTGGTTATTGTTTCAGAGAGATGCCCATTTGTTGAAGTTCCTCCGGACTTGAATTCGCGACAAAGTAATGCCCCAGAGTGAGTAAACCTGCAATAAGCAGCACGCCACTAATCACTAAGCCAACTACGTCCATTAGTACCTCCTACTGAATTTGTACGCCTATTTTAACGCTTCCTGCGATATAATACAAAAACGATGACTGCTAAAAAAACCAAGACAACATTTGAACTAAACGAAAATCAATCAAAAACAGTATTACATAAAACAGGTCCCTTATTAGTTGTGGCGGGAGCAGGCACAGGAAAAACACGCGTTATTACGGAACGTATAAAAAATCTTGTTACAAATGAAAACGTAAACTCAAAAGAAATCTTAGCTTTAACATTTACCGAAAAAGCTGCGGCCGAAATGCTAAATAGATTAAGCGATGTTATGCCTTTAGGTTACGAAGAACCTTGGGTGTGCACATTCCACTCTTTTGCCGACCGATTGCTACGATCTGAAGGAATCGAAATTGGATTAGACCCAGGATACAAAATACTTTCCGGACCTGATCAATGGATCTTGCTAAGAAGAAATATCTTTAAATTAAATCTTCAATATTTTAGGCCGCTGGGTAACCCAACAAAATTTATCGGCGCCTTTTTAAAGTTCATGTCACGACTTCAAGATGAAAATATTATGCCAACAGACTTTACAAAGTTTGTGGAAACATCAACCTTTGAATCCGAAGAAGAAACCAAAAGATTTAAAGAACTTGCCTACATTTACGAAAGATATTCTGAGCTTAAAATGGCAAACTCGCGCATGGACTTTGGCGACTTAATAACTTGGACAATAGAACTTTTTAAACAAAGGCCAAACATACTAAAGAAATATCAGGATCAATTTAAACACGTACTGCTCGACGAGTTTCAAGATACCAACTATGCCCAATACGAATTAATAAAAATGATGTGTCCGCAAGAAATGGGCGAAAGAAGTTTAATTGCCGTCGGAGATGACTCACAATCAATTTACAAATTTCGTGGAGCTGCCGTTTCAAATATTTTACAATTCATGGAAGATTATCCAAAAGCCGAGATGATTACACTATTGGAAAACTATCGTTCTACTCAAAAAATATTGGATCCATCGTACAAGCTAATTCAAAACAATAACCCGGATACTTTAGAATCGCGCTTGGGAATCTCAAAAAAGTTAATAAGTAAAGCCGATCAAACAGGAGACGCACCACACATTATTCATACCGAAACTTTGGAAGATGAAGTTGAGTTTGTTGTAAAAGAGATTCAGGATATTTTGGCAAAAGAACCTCAGTATACTTACAAAGACATCGCAATTTTGGCAAGAGCAAACAGCCATTTAGATCCATTTATGTTGGCGCTTAGAAAATATGGGCTTCCTTATCAATTAGTTGGAAACCGAGGTTTATACGATCAGGACGAAATTCGAGATATTATTGCACTTCTAAAAGTTGTTTTAAATCCAAAAGACAATATAAGTTTATATCGCACACTAAACATAAGTACTTTAAACATTCCTTTTGAAGAAATCTCAAATCTTCTCACGAGTTCCCGTTACAAAAAACAAGATCTTTGGGAAACAATTAACGAATCTCAAAATGCAGAAGTCATTTCCCTTAAAGAGAAAATAAGAAAATATCAAGCGGAGATAACAAAAACATCGCCCACACAATTAGTCTTTAATTTAGTTACATCAATTGAATATGTGAGCCAGTTCACTCAAGAAGAATCAATTGAGAATTCAATGGCCATAAAAAACTTGGACATATTTTTGGGGATCATAAAAAGATTCGAAGTTGATTACCACGAGGAAAACAAAAACTTACCTACATTAATAGACTTTGTGGACTATTTAGATTTGATAATAGATGCCGGAGATAACCCAGCTCAAGCCGAAATAGAAGATATAGACACGGTAAACTTAATGACTGTTCATGCATCAAAGGGTTTAGAGTTTCCAGTTGTATTTTTAGTTAACCTTGTTGCCGACAGATTCCCAACAAGAAATAAATCTGACGTTATTGAAATACCAAACGAGTTAATCAAAGAAACACTTCCTACAGGTGACGAGCACATCCAAGAAGAGCGCAGACTTTTTTACGTTGGTATGACCCGCGCATGCAAATATTTGTATTTAACTCACGGTAAAAATTACGGCGGTAAACGTGACAAAACTCCAAGTGGTTACCTTCAGGAAACAGGAATTAAACCTGAAGAAATTTCGGCCGAAGATATTAAAAATCGACAAACACAAACTGGATTATTTGGCGTAGATTCCGGTTTTAGAAATCCTGACACCACACCAATAATAAAATCTTTTAAACCTGACTCATTGAGTTTTACACAAATGGATACGTTTTTAACTTGTCCATTAAAATATAAATTTTCATATGTTCTCCGAATTCCAACAGCACCAAACCACGCGTTAAGTTTTGGTATAACAATTCACGAAAGTTTGCGTGAATTCCATTTGAAAAAAATGTTTGACGAAGACTTATCTTTAGAACAACTTATGCAGGTGTATGAAGAAAAATGGCAACCGCTGGGCTACATGGATGAAAATCACCGCAACTTATATTTTGAGAACGGAAAAAAACTGCTTACCGCATATTATGAAAAAAATAATCCACTTCACGTTAAACACATTGGTTTGGAAAAACCTTTTACGTTACGTCTAAACGGAATTAAGTTTTATGGAAAAATTGACCGTATCGACGCAGCACCTGACGGTGGCGTGGAAATTATAGATTACAAAACAGGCCAAACCAAAACTCAAAAAGATGTTGATAAGGACGCACAGGTTTCCATTTACGCTATAGCCGCAAAAGAAGCATTTGGACTTAACCCAACTTTGCTAAGTTATTATTTTGTAGAAAGCGGCGAAAAGTTATCCACCACCCGTACACCTTTGCAACTAGAGGAACAACGCGATCAAATATTTAATGTTATGGAAGAATTGAAAAAGGCCAACTTTACAGCTACTCCCGGGATGCATTGTAGTTGGTGTGATTATAGAGATTTGTGTCCTTTTGCGTATAAGGGGTAAAAAAATCGCCACGGGAATTTGAAATTCACATGGCGATTACTGCGGCTAAAGCTGATTAAATTCCAAGACCATGCCGCATAGGTTTAATCTTCCGGGTTTTACTTTTACCCAGCGCACGAGTTCGTCCTGCCTTTAACATCTTGCGAGTCTCAGGTGCAGGAGAGCAACCAAGGAGCCAAAACGGATCATCATACGCGCGAACATCGGTTTCCAGAATGATGTGCACATATATCCACAGAGCCTTCCATCCACTTGCGAGTTTATTCCACATGATCAATCACCCTTTTCCCTAATATATCGTAGTCTTAATCTTGAATAGGTTGATTATACAGGCCAAAACCTAATTGGTCAAATGCTATAGGGTATAGGGTAATAGGTAAAAACTAAAGCCCCATCGGCGTAGCCTTCGCCATAATTTCCATAACAGGACTCAAAAACTTAATGTAAGGAATAGGAAATTCTACAGTTTCACCGTTAAACTTTTCCTTAAAGTGACTAAAACCCCCCCAATTTCCTGTAAATAAAGGAAAGCGTTTGTCGTCTTTACCTTCGAGATCCATAACTGAATAACCAAGCTTTTTAAAATATAAAAATGTTTCCCAAACTAACAAATATCCAGACTTCTGGTGACGCCCCTTAGCTGTCGTGCCACCTGTGTTGTATAAAACCATATCACCACCGCCTAAAAATATTTTTCCGCCAACCATGTTTTCATCCGCATCGTAAACAGCGGCTAGCACGCAGTTGTCACCAAACGCCGCAACCTTAGCTAATTGCTCTTTAAAAGGCTGTACATAAAACTTTTTTAGCTTTCCGGTCTCAACATTCACTGCATGGTATTTTTTTAAAATTTCGGTGTCGGGGCGTGGAAAAAATTTAACGTGCGCACCTTCACGACGAGCACGATTAATAGAATATTTTCCACTATGAGAAACTGCGGCCCATAACTCTTCCTCGCTTTTTGTGAGATCAATATAAATAGTTGTTGGAGGACACAATGGACTATAACTGAATTCGTAGCCGGCGGTTTTAAAAATACTTAAATCTTGTTTAAAATCGGGTTCAAACTTAATAAACAAACCTTTATTCTTTACACAAATTTCATCTATATCGCGTAAATCTTGGAGAACTACATCTTGGGGACGTTGCACTTTTATAACACTACCAAAAAACATTTTCTTAACAACAACACCAATGCCTCGCGCAGTTCTAAACTGCTTCCAACCCATTGATGCTAAATATTTTCCCCATTCGTCCGTTTGTCTAATATCAAGCGCGTGCTTCATCGTAAAACATTCAAAATCTTCCAACGAACACCGTTGGCCATATTAAACATTTTGTAGAGTGATGGGTTAATTATAAAATCGTAAGAATCAATATATTGAATATGTTTAGCCCCAAACTTTTGTTTAAATAAGGAAAAGCCGTAGTATGTATCCGTAGTATCGCTCATATCTTCTGTCGCTCCCCACATATCAAACAAAGTGCAGTTTAAGCGCTTACCAAGTTTAATAGCTTCCCAACCAACAAGCGTGCTGGCAAACACATTTTTAAATTCTTCTGTGGAACCACCGTAGGGATAATATAAAACATCTTCGTATTTTAATAACATCCAAGATGCTAAAGGTTTTCCCTCGTAATACGCTGTTAAAATATAAGCTAAACCGTCGGAACGAAATGATTTAAAAACCTCGTGCAAATAAGCTTTTGGACGGTAATAAAACTTTTGACGCATGCCCGTTTGTTTATAAATCTCAAAAAAGACATCAAAATCTTCGTCAGCGGAACCTTCCTTAACTGTTACACCTTTGCGCTGTGCCAATCCCATGTTGTAACGTTGCTTGTTGTGCATTCCAGCGAGTAATTCTTCTTCCGATTTAGTTAGGTCAATAATAAAGTTTCCTTTTGCAAACTCAGCGCGTGGGGATTTCTCACAATACTTTTCTAAAATAGCCAATGCGGTTTCTGCCTCGGGAGAATCTTTGGCTACATTAGGAACGTCAAAGTGAAGTGCAATACAATTGTTTTCTTCCATGGATTTTTTTAATTCTTCAAAGTTAACATCGGAAGGATTAACACGCGGGCAATATGCATAAAAAGAACCTGTAAAAGGGATTTTATGCTTTGTATACATAACGTTTCCTGCATACACTACAGGAGTTCCATATTCCTCTTTGAATTTTCCCCACAAGTGTGACTGAGCCAAATGTGTTGACATAGGGCTAGTATATCACCAAAAAATAAAGGCCAGACAATTTTATTTATCTGACCTTTTAGCATGTACAACAAGAGCTATGTTGCTTTTGCGGGCATGCGACGATACTTTTCGCGTATTTCAAGAAAGTATGCGGCGAAAAGCATAATAGCCGGTTCCATAAGTGTTTTGTCTTTTGCAGAAACAACCAGCTGGGCATGCAATTTTAGCGTGGCCATTTCCCCTGAAGTCAATTTAAAATCATGTTCCCGACAAATAGCATTGAACGATTTACGCAAGCTCAAAAGATCTGAACGACGTGTAGCCAATCCCATTTGTTGAGTACGATCCTTGATTGCCTCACCGTAGTTGGCCAAACACCAGTCCGCCGTTTTATGGGGAACAAGCGTGAGGAAAAACGCATGCATACAAACCAGCTCTTCTTCTAACGCGATTTCAGGATCCTCGACAGCATACTTTGTTCCGTAAGGACGTCCGGCCAATAGAAAAGCCCAGGCGGCGCTCATGGTGCAAAGCCAATTGCCAAATTTAGCACAGTTGGGATTTGCAATTGCATTTTGCAAGACAGTGTTAAGTCCCAAATACGCATCGATATAATATAAGAGTAGCTTGGCTTGTTTAGGAACAATATCCCGCGTGGGCAACTCATGAAAAGCAATATCCGCCACCAGTCTACGTAAGCTGTGAGCTACAGTATTATCAGGCATAAACTCAACTCCTTTTTTATTGTTTGATTAAAACTAATTGCCGACAATATAACACATAAATGACGCCTCCGCGGACTAAATTTGACTAAACCGTAACAATACGATAACGTTCAAGTACATCTTGTATTTCGTTCCGTAAGGGACGGGGTAAAAATAAGAGGTACTGCGAAGCAGGAGTAGAAACTTGCTTCGGATACGTCCGGACAAGTATAACCACAACGGGATATTTGTCCGGATTACTAATTTATACGACACCTTAAACGCCATTTCTCCCAACAAAAACAAGCATTTTCTAAACATGATAAAATAGACAGACATATGGATTTTAGCGTAGTTATACCGGTCCTAAATGAAGAAGAAAATTTACCACCTTTTTTGGAAAGCATAAAAAAGCTGGATTACCCAAAAGATAAGTATGAGGTGTTGATTGTTGATAATGGAAGCACTGATAAAAGCGTAGAAATCGTTGAAAAATACGGATTCAAAGTCATTCACGAACCAAAAAAAGGAATAACATTCGCCCGCCAACGTGGTTTAGAAGAATCCAAAGGCACCTACTATATAACAACAGATGCCGATGCGCGTGTTCCTGAAAATTGGCTTAAGGTTGCAAAAGCTGACTTTGATGCCGATCCCGAAGTAGTTGGCGTAACCGGACCATCTTTTGCTTACGACTCTAATGTTTTTGTTAACGATGTTATTGGTTATGCAGGCTATTATTTAGCACGTATACCAAGAGAAAATTCCTTAATGGGCTGCAACATGGCTATGAAAACAAAGGAAACACTTGCCTGTGGCGGATTTTTACTTAAAAACTATAAATTCTACGAAGATTCCATCATCACTACACGAATAAGTAAATATGGAAAAATAAAAGTCGATTGGGAGTTTAAAAATCTGATTTCTTGCCGAAGATACAAAGGTATTAAAGCCTTAAACATCTTTAGAAATATTATTAATTTCGCAAGCGTTAAATATACTAACAGAGTAATTTCAGACTCACTACCAAGATTTAAGAGAAAATCAGCAAAGGTAAAAGTTTAAAACTTTAAATAGAAATTCAACCATTCTTTCCAATTTAAATTTTGAGGGCGCAAACTTGCAGATATTCCTGCGCGATCTAATTCTTCCTGGCTAAAAGGTTTGTTCATCATTTTGCGAGGATTCTTAAAGGCTTTATGCAAAAAACCTTCATATTTAGTGACAAATTCTCGGGTTAAATCAACACCAAATTCTTTACCAAGTTCACTGCGTTTAACCAGCTTAATTACTCCTCCATCAACTTGTGGCACAGGACTAAACTTTTCGCGTGGAATGGTAAAAAGATATGTAACCTCAAAAAAAGTTTGTACAAAAACAGACATATAAGAAGAATCTGGCGCGGGTGCTACAATTTTTTCGGCTACTTCCTTTTGTATCAACAACACGCATTCATCTGGTTGACTGACCGCCATACGTATAATTTGGTGAACGATTGGCGAAGTTATGTAATAAGGCAAAGAACCAAGTATTTTCACACTTTTGTTTTCAGGTTTTGTGTACTTTGGAAGGAAATCTAAGATGTTTGCGTTTACGATATGCACATTTGGATTGTCGACAAAGGTTCGTTGGAGGTGCTCGTAAAAGCGTTTATCCAGTTCGACAGCGTAAAAATCAAATTCTTCGGCTACAGCCTTTTTGGCAAGTTGCTCGGTTAAAAACCCACGGCCCGGACCAATCTCAATAACGTCGTTTCCGGCGGTAATATCAAGGCCTGAGATCATGCTTGTGGCAATTTCAGGATCACTTAAGAAGTTTTGACCTAGTTCTTTTTTAGGCGCAAACATGGGTACATTATATCAGCTGCGCTGATGTATCACGTTGGTGTTATATCAGCTGCGCTGATCGGGCGATTACGCCAGAACAGCTGCGCTGATGTATCGCGTCCAAGCGTTAGGCGCGCTTCTGGTTTTTTCGGCTCGCCTCAATAAAACCAACAAAAATTGGATGTGGCGACTCAAACCTAGACTTAAATTCAGGATGATACTGCGTGCCTAAAAAGAATGGATGTTTATCTTTTGGCAACTCCATTGTTTCAACTATTTCTCCATCGGGAGATGTGCCACTAAATACCATACCTGCTTTTTCGTATTGAACCTTATATTCGTTATTAAACTCATATCTATGTCTATGACGTTCCATAGCGATATTATTTTCATCAAGTCGGCTACCTCCCCATTTTTTATAACATTCCTCAAGCAACGAACCTTTTTGAACTAAGCAAGGCCATGCACCAAGTCGAATAGTTCCACCATATTGATGTTTCTTTAACAATTCTTCTTGGTTTGGCATAACGTGAATAACTGGATATTTTGTTTTTTCGTCTACCTCGGCCGAATTTGCTTTTTCAAAACCTAAAACATCGCGACCAAATTCTATGGCAGCCATTTGCATACCGAAACAAAGTCCCAAATATGGAATCTGTTTTTCGCGAGCCAACTTAACTGTTTCGATTTTTCCTTCAACGCCACGTGAACCCCAACCTTGTGGAACTATAATGCCGTCACATTTTGCTACTTCTTCTTTATCCAAATTTTCAACATCGAACCATTTAATGTTTGGTTTTAAATTGAGGGACCAACAAGCGTGTTTAATAGCTTCAATAACGCATACGTATGAATCTTCTAAACTGAAATTTCCTGAAACAAAATATTTTCCTGCAATACCAATAGTTACAGAATCAGTTAAAGCATTAATCTTATCTATCTTTGCTTGCCAAGAACTTAGATCAGATTTTTTTGGTTCCGATAACCCTAAATCTTGCTGAACTAACATTTCAAAATTTTGCGCCTGTAAAACAAGCGGAACTTTGTAAACAGTATCGACATCAGGACTGGAAATAATGTGATCTGCAGGAACACCCGTGTTAAACGAAATAGAACCACGACGTTTTTCATCAACAGCGTCTTCACTTCGGCAAATAACAAAGTCAGGAGAAACACCAAGCTTATATAATTCGTAAATAGAAGCTTGAGCAGGTTTACTTTTCATTTCACCTAAAAACTTTGGAACCGGCAAGTAAACTACGTGAACCAAAATAGTATCGTTCTTATGCTTCTGTTTAAAACGACGAACGGCTTCGTAAAATAAAATGTTTTGATATTCCCCAACAGTGCCACCAATTTCTATTAAGACAACTTCAGCGTCTTTATTATTTCTTTCAATATGTTCAATAATTGCTTCTGGAATATGAATATGACCTTCTACACATTTACCGTGATATTCCAAAGCGCGCTCCTTTGCTAAAACTTCAGAATATATTTGACCCATCGTCATGTAATTATTTGCATGTAAATCGATATTTAAATAACGCTCGTAGTGACCTAAATCTAAATCAGTTTCTTTTCCGTCTTCAGTAACAAAAGATTCGCCATGTTCCAAAGGGTTCATTGTGCCGGCATCAATGTTTAAATACATGTCAGCCTTCATTGGCGAAACGGTATAACCCGCTTGTTTTAAAAGTAAAGATAACGACGACATTATTATTCCTTTTCCAAGGCCAGAAATAACACCGCCAGATACAAAGATATATTTAGTTGGTTTATTGGAATTTTGATTGAGCATACTTAACTATACCAAAGTTCAATTATTTTGGAACTGAGAAAATTAATCCCAGCTAAAATTGCCGCGGTCGTAGTCAAGTTCGTCTAAAAAGTCTGTTGTGGCGCGAGTGCTAAGTGGGGATCTCAAACGAGAATGTCCTCCAAAGCCATTACTGCCCCCAACATTTTTTGCTGCTTCATTTTCACGAAGCTCCAAGAATTCTTCAGGTATTTCACTTAAAAACCTGCTGGGTAAATTGGATTGAACAGTTCCAAAATATAATCTCGATCTAGCATTTGTTAAAAATAATTTAGACATCGCACGCGTGATTGCCACGTAACATAATCGGCGCTCTTCTTCGAGTTCGGTTAGGTCCATCATAGATTGGTTGTGTGGGAATAAACCTTCTTCCATGCCGATAATAAAAACTAGTGGAAATTCCAAACCTTTTGACGCGTGAACAGTCATTAAAGTAACAGCGTTAAAGGAGTCGGCACGAGGTTTATCGCTGCTTTCAATTAATGAGACGTTTTCCAAAAATTCTTCGAGACTTACAAACTGTGCTGCCACCGAACGTAACTCTTTTATGTTTTCAATTCGTTGAATGTTTTCTTCAGATCCATCGTTTAACCAAGATAAATATTTGGAGTCCTCAATAATTTTTTCCATTAACTCCAATGTGGACAAAGTTTCCTTTGAGGCAATCCACGCTTTTATTGGCAAACTCGATCGCGACTCAACCTCCGTTAAATCCCATTTATTTTCTGCTAAACGTTCAACAGTTTTTTGGCCGATTCCGCGAGGTGGTACGTTAATAATTCTCTCCCAACTCACCGTGTCTTTTGGATTATGAATAACTCTTAAAAATGCCACAACATCTTTAACTTCTTTTCGTGAATAAAATCGCTGACCGCCGATAATTCTATATGGAATATTATTTCGAATTAAAGCTTCTTCGATTGTTCTTGACTGAGCATTTGTTCTATATAAAACTGCGATTTCTTTGTGTGTTTTTCCGGCATCAAGCGCGGCCACAATTTCGTCTACAACAAAACGAGCTTCATCTGTTTCGGATGTTCCGGTATACGAAATGATTTTTTCTCCGGTTCCGTTTTCAGTCCATAAATCTAAAGGAATGTGTGTTGTGTTATTTTTGATTACGTTTTTCGCAGCGTCCAAGATTACTTGTGTTGAACGATAGTTTTGTTCGAGGTTATAAATCTTTGCATCCGGATAATCATTTTGAAAATTTAAAATGTTTCTAAAGTCTGCACCTCGAAAAGAATAAATTGCTTGAGACATATCACCAACTACAAATAAATTTTTGTAAGCGCTGGCCAAAGTTTTTGTTAAAACGTATTGCACTTTATTTGTATCTTGATATTCATCAACCAAAATGTAACGGAATAAATCTTGATATTTAATTAACATTTCAGGAACTTTTAAAAACAAATTTACTGTTTCAACCAAAAGATCGTCAAAATCTAAAGCGTCGTTTGCACGTAATCTCTTTTGATATTCAGGATAAATCTTTGCGATAGATCTTTGATAATAACCTTGTGCGAAACCAAAGTAACTTTCGTGATCAATAAGCTCGGATTTGGCACTTGAGATTGTTCCCAAAACTGTGCGAGCACTAAACTTTTTAGGATCCATACCAAAGTCTTTAACGATTCCTTTTATTAATTTTTCTTGGTCGTCACCATCGTAAATAACATACGATTTTGGGATACCAATTAGGTAACCATCTTTTCGTAAAATTCGTGCGCAAATAGAATGAAAAGTTCCACTCCAAGGAATAGAAACTTTTGTTCCTAATAAGGCTTTTACACGATTTTTTATTTCTTCGGCAGCTTTGTTTGTGAAAGTTACGCACAAAATATTTAACTCGGGAACTTGTTTTTGTTGAATTAAATAAGCCACACGATTTGTAAGTACTCGTGTTTTTCCACTACCCGGACCGGCAACAACAAGTGCAGGTCCTTCAAAGTGTTTTACTGCTTCTATTTGTTGTGGATTAAGATTTTTAAAAAATTCTGAGTCTTCTTTGGCAACTTTTGTTTCGTCTGGCATGGTGGAATTCTATCACACGCGCACATTACCCAAAACTAACTTGTATAATCTATCAATGAATAAAAAACTAACTATCCTAGGCTTAATAATCGCCACAACAATGTTACTTATAATTGGGATTTTTTATTTAGTAAATCGACCTGCCCGCGACACCTACGTAATCATAAATAACAAAATGATAAAAGTAGAAGTAGCAAACACACCCGCGCTACAAGAACTAGGATTAATGAACCGTAAAAGTTTGCCAGAATATTCAGGCATGCTCTTTGTTTTTGACCAAGTTAACGCGTACGCATTTTGGATGAAGAACACACTTATTCCACTGGATATGCTTTGGGTCGATGAAAATAAGAAGATTGTAGATATTCAAACTGCACAACCATGTGTAACAACAACTTGTAAAACTTATATCCCTCGAGGCCTCGCAAAATATGTATTAGAAGTAAATGCCGGGTGGGCTCAAAAAAATAATGTGAACATCGGCGACACAATGGAAATAAAGGTAAACTAAAAAGTTAAACGTGGATGCGCAATTTTAACGCCCGCTGCAGCAAAACCATGATCCAAAAGTAGAACCATATCCCCCTTGCGATTTTGACTATCCAGCACAACGCCAATCATTTCTTTTCCGCCATTAACAGCGTAACTTACCAAACACAAACCTGCTTCCTCGGTATAACCTGTTTTAACACCAATATCGCCAGGATAGGTTGTTAACAAGTTTGTTTGATTTTCCAAATATAAATACTTGTGCTCGTCGCTGTAAGGAAGCTCCTTTGAAAATGTACCGACAATTTCTCTAAACTCAGGGAAACGCATAGCATATTCAGTTAATACAACTAAATCACGCGTAGTAGTGTAAGAGGCATCGTCCAAGCCACTGGGATCAGAAAAGTGTGTGTCATTTAAACCTAAGTCCACAGCTTTTAAATTCATCCACGAAACAAAAGTGTCTGAATCCCCAGAAACATCTTCGGCAAGAGCGTACGCGGCATCATTACCTGAGTTAAGTAATAGACCATACATTAATTCATTTAACGTATAAGTTTCTCCTGCACTTATTCCCATAATATTTTCTCCGATGCTTGAAGCTTTTTCCGACACAGTAGTTTTTTCATTTAAATCTTTATGTTCTAACACCACGACTGCCGTCATAATCTTAGCCAAACTTGCAAGTTTTAGTTTTTCATTGGAATTTTTATCGAATAAAATCTTGCCATTATCCTTTTCAACAACTATTGCGGACTTACCAGAAATTATTGGTTCGTCTGCAGTGCTTTCTTCGGTTGTTAAAACAAATGGAGTTTCGTCAGAGGGTTTGTGAGTTAAAGTGTTGTAGTAATGTTGCGAGATTAATTCTTCAGCCGAAGGTGGTGCTTCGGGTAAAACATTATTTTTTTGGGACTTACCGCGGTGAAGTAATAAAAAACCTGCAAATAAAATAACCGGAATAAAAATAAGCAAGAATTTACCGGCGTTAAATTTTGAGGTTTGACGTCGTCTGAAAATGGTATTATTTTCTAAAGTGATGTGATGATGATACATAACTTTTGAAATGTGGAATTATGTTATCATATTGTCTGTCTTTCCTAGTCTAATTAAATTTGGAGGAATAAAAATGGTACAACTATTAGATTTTTTTGCGGACTGGTGCGGGCCTTGTAAAATAATGGCTCCAATATTTAAAGAGATAGAAAAAGATTATGCTGGAAAAATTGAATTCAAAAGCATAGATGTTGAAGCAGAGGGAGAAACAGCATCAAAATACGGGATTATGAGTATACCAACTTTTGTCTTGGTTAAAGACGGAAAAGAAATAGACAGAAAAACCGGCGCAATGCCAAAAGAAGTTTTAAAAAGCTGGTTAGATAAAAGTATTTAACTTGACCGCAGAGTAATAAATAAGCATAATTACATAAATGCCCACAAGAATTGCAATTAATGGTTTTGGAAGAATTGGCCGTGCATCTTTTAAGATTGCACTTACGAAGCCCGAAGCTGAAGTTGTTGCAATAAACGACCTTACTAATCCCAGAATTTTGGCACACTTATTAAAATACGACACAGCCTACCGAGGTTACGATAAAGAAATTCTCATTGAAGAAGACGGCAAAACATTTGGACTTGAAGAAAATCTTGGGGATAAAGAATTCTTTTCAAAAAGTGGAACTGAAAATTACCTCATTGTCGACGGGCACAGAGTAAAAGTAATCGCACAAAAAGATGCTGAAAAATTACCATGGAAAGATTTAAATGTTGATGTGGTTTTGGAATGCACGGGAAGATTTGTTAAAGAAAACACAGCAGAAGTGCACATTAAAGCCGGAGCTAAAAAAGTTGTGGTTTCCGCACCAACAAAAGGCGGCACAGTTCAAACATTTTTACGCGGCGTAAACGATGATTCCTATTTGGGACAAAATATTATTTCAAACGCATCATGCACAACAAACTGTATAAGTCCTGTTATAGCTGTAATGAATAACAAATTTAAAGTTGTGAAATCAGTAATGACTACAATCCATGCGTTAACGAACAACCAAAGTGTTGTTGATAGTGCCCCATTTGGAGATGACATTGATATGCGAAGATGCCGTGCTGCGGGGTACAACATGTCGCCAACAACAACAGGAGCGGCAAAAGCAACTACGCAAGTTATTCCTGAACTCGCAGGATTATTTGACGGAATTTCGGTGCGCGTTCCTATCATTACCGGATCTCTGTCGGACATAACAATGGTACTGAGTAAGAAAGTTACAGTCGACGAAGTTAACAATGCATTTATGGAAGCTATGAAACTTCCAAAATATAAAGGTGTTTTAGATGCAACGTTTGAACCAATAACATCTTCCGATATTATAGGCACATCTTATTCAGCAATCGTCGATTTAAGCATGACTAAAGTTGTCGACGGGGATTTAGTTAAAGTTTTGGCCTGGTACGATAATGAATGGGGTTACAGCAATAGATTGGTCGAGATGGGTTTGTTGATGCAAGGCTAAAGTAATATCCGTAATTTCCAACTAAAAAATAAATAACGCGGCATAAAAAAATAACCGGACTCCTTTTTTGTAAAAGAAATCCGGGTTTTGTGCAAATTCGGCAAAATGCACAAAGGAATTGGTTAGTGAGGCATTGGCACAAACGCGACGAAGATCATAAACGCCAGCAGGATCACAAGCAAAGTAGCGCCGACAATTATGAGACCTTTGCGCGGTTTGGACCGTTTAGACATTTTCCCATAAGCATGTTTGGTGCCGCCATCCATGCGTGGAAATCTACGACTTTGCGAACTCATTTTTTCCTCCTCTTTTCGTGTATTTGAAAATCTAGTCGATTTAACCACACTAGCTGGGTCAAAGCAATAAGACCCAATATAATGATAAAATGGACACAATGATAAACATAAAAACAATCGAACAGGCCGACATAAAAAACGGCACCCGAGTATTTGTAAGATGCGACCTCGACGTTCCAGTAAACTCTGACGGAACACTTGGTGAAACATACAGAATTGAATCAGCACTGGAAACACTCAACTACATAATTGAACATGGGGGAATTCCTGTAATTGCAGGACATATGGGCAAACCTGACGGTCAACCAAACCCACGTTTAAGCACACAACAATTAATGCCTTATTTCAATCAACATTTAGGCGAAGAAAAATTTGAACTTCTTGAAAATCTGCGCTTTGATCCTCGAGAAGAGACAAATGACGATAACTATGCAAAAGAACTATCTATAAAAGCCGACATATATGTTAATGAAAGTTTTGCGACTTCTCACCGAAAGCACGCATCAATTGTAGGAATAACAAAATACTTACCCTCATACGCAGGGTTCAGACTTAAAAAAGAAATAGATACACTTTCTAAAATTTTAGACACACCAGCACGACCATTAACCGTAATAATCGGGGGTGCCAAACTCGAAAGTAAAATGCCCGTTGTTTCAAAGTTTTTAGAAGTTGCTGACTTTGTATTACTTGGGGGAAAGCTTGGACTTGATTGGACTTCAGAAATTCCAGAGAATTTAATGTTACCCACCGATTACGCAGACGACCAAAAAGATATTGGACCAAACACAGTTTTGCGTTTTAACGATGTAATTAGCAGAGCAAAAACAATATTGTGGGCCGGACCCGTGGGCGCTTACGAAACAGCACAGTTCATGGAAGGCACACAAGGAATTGCTCAAGCCATTACTTTGGCAACAACACACAACGAAGCGTTATCTGTGATTGGCGGCGGCGATACCATAACAGCCTGCAACCAACTTGGTTTATTACAAAAATTTTCATTCGTATCTACAGGTGGTGGCGCAATGCTGCAATTTTTAGCTGACGGAACACTGCCGGGAATTGAGGCTTTATCAAAAAATGACTAAGATCCTAAAAGCTACTTACATGGAAAACTGCATAGGTTGTGAGCTTTGTGTTCTTGAAACACAACGTCAACTTAAAAAAGTAGGTCTTGAAGGCGCACCAATCAGAATTTTTAGAAAACGAAAAGAAAAATCAGAATACTTAGAATTTGGAATAGAAATAGACCCACGTATAAGTTCCCTGGATATAGAAAAAGTAAAAAATATTTGTCCAAGAGCAGTATTTGAGTTGGTTGAGGATAACGGAGAAACAAGTGGATTTAACAGCTAAAAAAGTTTTAGAAATAAACTTAACTGACCAAACCGCGGTTGCCAAAACGTATAAGGAATTTAACAAATACATCGGCGGCGTAGGACTGGGACTAAAGTTAATGGAATCACATTTTGATAAAGAACCAATTGTTTTATCGGTAGGACCATTCAACGGATTTTTTCCTTACGCTTCAAAAACTTCAATTGTCTTAAACAACGATGGCGTAATAGAAGATATTTATATCGGCGGTAATCTGTCTTTACGCATAAAATACGCAGGACTTGATGCCATTGTTATTTACGGAAAATCAGAACAGGAAGTTATACTGGATATTCAAAATACAAATGTGGTATTTAAAGACGGCATTACAGATATTTTATCTTTGGGTCTGCCGGGAAAACGGGGCGATATCTTTCTTGAAGACGGCATAAGAACAAAAGTCAGCTTAAATGGTTACTTCACAACACCTGAAGATTATTTTGAACACGAATTACGCGCAAAAAAACTAAAAGGCATTGTTATAACGGGAACAGAAATTGCTAAACCCGTAAATTTCGATAAATACCAACAGTTATACAAAAGTATTTTGATACGAAAGGAAGATGTCAGTGTGCTTGAAGCATCCTATCCATCGTGCGCAAACTGTCCAATGGGTTGTGGAAAATCTAAAGTTGGAGAAATTGGCGGAAATGTTTTACTTCACAGTTTGGTCGCATGCCAATATGCCGACAAAATCTATTCTGATTTAGGAATTGTCTTTTCGTGTCTCAACGTTTTGGGTTATGATTATACTCACGAAGATATCGAACTCTTACCAAGTTTGATTGAAGAATCGCTAAAGAGGCTCGCCTAACAGAGCAACAAAGGCAACATTACTATGAAATATATAATAGCCAACTGGAAAATGAATATGGACTTGGCAAGCATCACTTCGTGGATTGCTGGTTACAAAAAAGTAGATACTCAAAACAAAGTTATTATCGCCGCATCTTTTTTACATTTACCTTTACTTTCCGAATTTGCTAAAAGTGCAGGAATCGAATTAGCCTCTCAGGATGTTTCAACTTTGGATAAGGGCGCACATACTGGCGAAGTTGGCGCATTTCAGATAAAACAGTTCTGCAATTATTCCATTGTCGGACATAGTGAACGCCACGAACCTATTGATGTTGTGCTTAAAAAACGAGATATGTGTTTAGCCAATAAAATTACACCAATCATTTGCTTTGTTTCACCTGAAGATGCCGTAAAACTTTATACGCCGGGTGTTTTATTAGCTTGGGAAGATCCAAACAATATTTCAGTAAACGGGCAGTATCGTGAAAAAGATCCAGCTGAGATAGAAACTGGGATAAAAAATATAAGCGACACTTTACCAAAAGATATAGCATTGATTTACGGAGGATCCGTTAACAGAAACAACGTAGAAAACCTTACAAAGATTGCGCAAATTGGCGGGGCATTACCCGGAAACGCCAGCTTAGATCCTCAGCACTTTATTGATATAATTGACGCTTACGCCAAAGCTGAGTAAACCCATAAACTATGAAATACGTTAACCTCTGTAAAAATAAAATACCCAGCACTATATCAAGCATTAGAGAACCAGAAGCAAAATCACCAGGAATGTTTGCGATTGTTGTTGTACTGATTATTCTTGGCGTACTTGGAGGAGCTTTCTTTTTGTTTAGAGATAAAATAAAGGCTTCGTTTAATCCTATAGAGGTCATAGCAAACGTTTCAACAGCAAGCTTAAAAGAAACTGACGGAAGAACAAATATTTTAATTCTAGGATCGGATCAGAGAGATAATGGCGCCGAATCAGGACATATTTTGACTGACACTATTTTAATAGCATCAATAAGTAAAGTTGATAACGACGTGGTCATGATCTCCTTACCAAGAGACTTGTGGGTTAAAGACTATCAATCAAAAATAAATGCGGTATACCAAGCGGGTGAGGCTGCTCAAAAGGGTGGCGGTGGACCTGCTATATCAAAAAGTGTAGAAAATGTTTTAGGAATTCCACTTCATTATTACGTTTTAGTTAACTTTGATATATTCGACCAAATAATAAACACTTTGGGAGGTATCACAGTAAATGTAGACACCGCTTTTACAGATTACACTTATCCTATTGAAGGTAATGAAGCTGCCACTTGCGGCAAATCTGCAGAACAAGCAAATAAGGAATTAGAAACAAAGTCAGATCTTGAAGTATTTCCTTGCCGATTCATTACTATTCATTTTGATACAGGACCTCAGAAAATGGATGCAAAAACAGCACTGGAATTTGCACGATCCAGACATGGCGACAATAACGAAGGAACCGATTTTGCACGTGCTAAAAGACAACAAAAGATAATAATGGCCGTTAAAGATGCCGCGTTATCCACAAATACATTGCTTAATGTATCAAAACTAAAAGATTTGTACGACGCATATGCAAATAACGTTGCAACTAATATCGATTTATCCACAGTTCAAGCATTTTACACACTTTCCCAGCAAGTAGACTTACACAACATGGTTTCAGTTGTACTGGACGACCGTGGCGACGCTGAAACAGGCGGACTATTATATAGTCCACAAGACTCAACTTTGTACAACAACGCTTGGGTATTACTACCAAAAGCAGGCGACTACTCCCAAATACATGCATACGTCCAAAAATATCTCTTTGGCGTAAAAAGTAAGTAACTCCCTCTGGTAGAATACAAATATGATTTACATAGTCCATGGTGAAGATATCGCAAAATCTCGAACACTTATATTGCACCAACAAAAAAAGCTTGGCGCGGATTCACGAATAGAACTTGATATAACAGATACAACTCCAGAACACCTTGTACATATTCTTAATACAACCGATATCTTTGGAAACTTTCCATACGTGGTCATAGATGTCTCAAATGCAGCACGCAGTAATTTGGATAAACATCTTGAAAAATTACTAAATGCACCGGCGGAGGCAAACATAGTCATCCTATCTAATAAAAGTCTCTCCAGGGCCAATATTTTCATTAAAAACGCTAAAGAACTTAAGGCTAAGGAAGTTGTAAACGAAAAAGTAATTGAGGGGAAAGTTTTTGACTTTGTGGATGCTTTATTTAGTAAGCAACGCACCAAAGCATACATAGAATTAGATAAGGTTTTGAACTCCACAGACCCGTTTGAAATCTTTAATCGCATACTTTATGGCTTACGCAATTTAGCAGCAATTAAATTTCAATCACCCTCAAGCGCGAAAATGAATCCTTTTGCAAAAATGAAAACTGAAAAAATTGCGAAGCTATACACGGAGGAGCAAGTAAAAAGCATGTTTGTGGAAATGCAAAAAATAGATAAAGCCGTAAAAACCGGAGAAATTACTGACGATACAATGCTTACCCTTGCCGTAGAAAAAATGCTAAACTCTTAACAATGCCTTACGCTGGAAAAAAAGTTTACTTAAAAAATGAATCTTTTGATCCTATCTATCATTCCGTAAATTACGGGTTCTTCTTTAAATCTAGAATATTATCCGGAGGCTTAATGGCTTTAGGCTTTTTGGTTTTGGGCACACAAGTTGTAATGCCGCTAGTATTTTTCAAAACACAAGATGATGTAGCTGAACCAATGCGCGGGAGTGTTCTTGGAGTTGCCACAGGATATTCAGACTTTGAATATAAAGAACTTAGTGGGGAGAAAAAGACTCAAGACACCCAGGTTAACGTACCAAAATACTTTTACATTCAGATTCCAAAATTAAAAATAGATAAGGGAATTGTAGAAACTAATCCAGCGAATTTAGATCCTGATACAGCTATTGGCCACTACATAGGGTCGGCTCTTCCAGGAGAAAAAGGTAACACCTTTATATACGGCCATTCTGTTTTACCATTCTTTTTTAATCCTAAAAATTATAAGACAATTTTTTCCACGCTTGGAGATTTAGATACTGGGGATGAATTTTATATTTATTACAATAACAATAAGTTAACTTACAAAGTGGAGTTTAAAGAAGTTGTAGATCCTGTGACAGTAGATCCTTTGGCAGAGTTTAAACCTGATTATCTAAATGAATCCACTGTTACACTCATGACATGCTGGCCAGCTGGTACAAGACAAAAAAGGTTATTGGTAAGAGCAACGCTCGAGAAGTAATACAACGGAATAAACTAAATAGAGACGACGCTGAGATATTGGTGGAGATTAGAATCTTAAAGCTTCTTGATAACGGATTTTTCGAAATCCATCAAAGCCATTTTTCGTGGATTCAAGAATACTACGTAGAATCCAACTAAGAACAAGGCAAGAGATATAAATAATCCTGCTGTAATTTCAACAACACCAGTATTTGGACTGGTACTTTGAGTTGTCTGTTTGGTATTTACTGTGGCACCGGCTAAAACAGTACCTTTAGCGATTTGAGGTTTGGCTACAACTTTTGCATCTGCTAATTGACCAAATGTAGAAGCAGTTGGAGCTGGTGTTGGCGTAACAGCTGCGGCAACTGTTGAAGCACCTTTAACGGCTGCTTTGGTTGCATCGGCTACTGGTTCGGTTGTTGGAGCAATACTTGGTGTTACTTCTGGAGCGGCATATGAAACTTGAGAAGTGGAAGCCTCAAACTTATCGGATCCTCCGCGGGAAGTAACGATGTAATATATCGTACTAAACACGATTAACGATACCGAGAGAGTGAGTATGAAGGTTTTAAAACCATTTTTTGCTACATTACTGTTGTTCATAGGCAGGAACTAAACTTTTAAATAACTCTGTGTCAATACTACCATTTATAGGACTAGCCATGTCAAGTACTTTATTATTTAAATAATTTTTCTTGTCAAAACGCCAAAAACCAGACATTACCCAAAGCAAGCAAACAAAAGCAACTACGCCAATTAATACAAATAATCGTTTCATTGTGTTACCACTCCAGGAGTTTCTGAATAATTAAATATACGAACTTTAGTTGTTATGTGTTTATTGTTTATATCGTTTGAAAAAGTAACAGCCTCTACATAAGTAATTCTAGTTAACTTTTCCAAGCGTTGTATAAATCCGCCAATATCACCATCTCCAACGGTTTCCGCATTTATTTCAACACTGCCGGAGTTTTCAACAGGCACGGTAACAAATTTAGTTACTTTAAAACCGGATTTAGAAGCAACGTCAAAAAAATCCACCAAATAATTCTGTGTATTTAAATCATTTGACGCTGATTGATACAAATTGTTTATTAGATCAGTATTTGCATCTATCGTGGTTTTTGCAGCTGTTAATGTAGCCACATTAGCTTCAACCAAATTATTGTTTTGCGTCATATCTCTAATAAGCACTACCTTATTTATCAAGATAGGAAATATTCCCCATATTCCAAATACGCCAAGGAGTACAAAAGTACAAAGCATAAAAACTAAATTAATTTGTTCTACAAGGACGCTATTATTAAAAATCTTATTTAGCTGAGTCATCATTTAAAAGTCCCTCCAACAGTAACTCTAAATGTACTTGTAGAGGTATCGTAAACGGCACTTTGCAAAGTAACAGCACTAATCTGTGTATTATTTAAATATCCCAGCAATAATTTAGTGAAATAAATAGTTTTTTCTCCATCAAGGACAATAGAAAATCCTGCAGTTTTTACGTCGTAAGATTTTACCGTTAGCTCTTGGGGAATTACCGAGGTTACACATGTAACTTTATCGGCCAAAGCACTTCGTTTTAAAATAATGCCTTTATAAAAAGATGTGCGGTTTTGTATATCTAGGAGATTTTGCTTTGTAGGAATAAGAGGTTCATAAGTGGCTACCAGGTAATTTTGTCTGCCCTGTAAAGAAGATAGCGCCAAATCAAGCCCAAAGTTAATTGCAAGTAAAAAAGTGAAAATACTGCACAAAACTATAACAACAGTTTGGAAGATTTTAACGTTTTTAGTTCGACCTTGCTCTGATAAAGAGACATTTGCAGCATCAGGTAAAAGGTTGGATGAAATATCGGAACTAACGCCAAAGGGTACGGAGTCCGCGGTGGGTTCAGTGTTAAGCGGTAGCTTTAGCTTTAGTAGGCTTCTTAGATTGAGCAGTAATCTTTTTAGCATATGTAGATTTTACTCTATTTGCTTTGTTTTTATGAATGACTTTTTCTTTAACTGCTTTATCCACTAATTTTTGAACTAAAGTAAGCTTTTCGTTTAATACAACTGGAGTGGCATCTTTAAGAGCAAGTGTTTCTTTTAAGTCTTTTACGGCACTCTTGTAGCGACGTTTCCAAGACAAATTGTGCAATTGCTTTCGTGCGGCACTTCTTAATGATTTTTTTGTAGATCTTCTGTTTGGCATAAGCGCTTTGTATGATAACATACTTACAGACAAATTCAACTAATTCTGTCATAAAAGATATACATGAAGTTTGATATCAAAAATCTAAAAATCGGAAGCTTCTTACTTAATACTCAAAATACTATACTATCTGCTGCTTTTATTCTTGCTGTAACGGCGGGATTAAATGCCGGTTTAGGCTTTTTAAAAGGCCGTTTTTTGGCCCAGTATTTTGGCGTATCTAACGATCTAGCAATATTCTACACAGCCGATCGAATTCCTTACTTAATCTACTCAGTACTCGTAGTTGGCGCTATTTCCACAGTATTTATACCTGTATTTGCCAGTATTTTAAAACACAACAAAGATGAGGCTTTTAAAACGGCATCCTCTATTATGACAGCAACACTTACGTTCTTTTTGATCTTAGGCAGTGTGGTATTTGCCATTTCACCCTGGATTATCCGTATGTTGTCTGTTGGAAAGTTTACCGAGGCTGAAATAAACTTAGGATCAAACTTGATGCGAATAATGTTAGCAGCTCAATTAATATTGGTAGCAGGTAGTTTAGTTACCAGTATTTTGCAAAGTTTTAAAATATTCTTGCTTCCAGCGCTCGCGCCACTTTTGTACAACGTAGGAATGATTATCGGAATTGTCGTGCTATCACCAATTTTTGGTATTTACGGACCGGCATACGGTGTGGTGATTGGCGCAATATTACACTTTTGCATTCAGTTACCGGCCTTACCAAAAACAGGATTTAAGTTCTGGCCAAACCTTAACTTAAAAGACAAAGGCGTACGAAATGTGGCCACACTAATTCCTCCAAGAATACTCAACGTTTTCTTAGCAAATACCGTAGATACAATAAATAACAGTTTGGCTATTATAGTTTCGGCTCCTTCCGTAATATTTTTAAAGTTCGCCACACAGCTTGAATCATTTCCGGTTAATTTATTTGGTATTTCAATTGCTTCCGCAAGTTTACCTACACTTGCTGCACTAAGTGACAAGGAAAATTCCGAAAAGTTTAAAGAAACATTTTTAACTTCCTTGCATCAAATGATGTTTTTGGTTATGCCTTTAGGTATGATCTTGTTAATTCTACGTATTCCGGTGGTAAGACTTGTATACGGTGTTTCAAATTTTCCTTGGGAAGCTACTTTAAAAACATCTTACGCATTGGCCTTTTTTAGTATTTCCATATTTTCTCAAAGTGCCAACCTTTTAATTACACGCGCGTTTTATGCTTTAAAAGACACCAAAACTCCGGTTTTAGTCAGCATCTTTACGGCAATCATTAACGTGGTGATTTCATTAATCTTCATTTTGGGTTTCAAACTAGAAGTTTGGTCTATAGCCTTTTCTTATTCATTAACATCAATTATCGATATGGTCGTTCAAATGTATTTGCTAGGAAATAAAGTAGGCGGATTTAATGCTAAAAAATTATTGGTACCTTTTATAAAAATTGCGTATTCAACATTATTGATGGGAGTAACCTTATACTTCCCAATCAAACTTTTGGATAACATTGTGTTTGATACTACAAGAACGCTTAACTTGTTAGTTTTAACAGGAATAGCTGGAATCTGCGGTATGAGCACATATATTATATTTACTAAGCTTTTAAATGTTTATGAAATTAGATTGTTTTATCGATTCGTTACCAAGTTCAATCCATTTAAAACGAAAATCGCGAGCGTTAGTGTTGCTACCGTTGAAGAAGTTGAATAACATGGTCCTATAGCGTAAAATCCCAAACAATAGCAATAATATCAACAGAAAAGGAGCAAGAGATGATAGTAATAGGAATTGTTGTACAAGCTCTTAATGAACAAGAGCAAATAATTGACGCACTTAAAAAAGCTTTGCCGGATGGGGCGCTTACGTTCTTTACGTATGACTATGAAAGAGAACTGCTGGCAGATCTCAGATGTGGAGCGCGAGTGGACCTTGCACTTCTTTGCGACACAGATACCTGGCATGGGCCTCCCTGCACCTTGGCGATTAAAAAAGAATGGCCGGATATTAAGGTTGTAGGAATCTCCGCCGTAGAAACCCAACACAATAAATTTTTGCAAGCCGGAGCTGCTGCCTTTATCTGGAAAAAATCCACCGAGAACTTAACGGGCGCGCAACTCCGCAGCATTTTAAGTTCCCTGGGATTGGAACCAAAGTAACAAACAAAGCAACGGGATCGCTAGACAAAACATTAAGTCTAACGGTCCCTATTTTTTTTTCAAAAGTGTGTAATATCATGGTAATATCACCAAATGACGCAAGAAACGTTTAACACTAAACAAGAGAATATACGCGATTTCTGCATAATCGCACACATCGACCACGGTAAATCAACTTTAGCTGACCGTTTTCTGGAAATGACCGGCACAATAGACAAACGTCACATGCAAGAACAAACGTTGGATTCAATGGAACTTGAACGTGAAAAAGGCATAACAATCAAACTAAAGGCTGTGCGTATGGAATACAAAGGATATCAACTAAACCTAATTGATACACCGGGCCATGTAGATTTTTCT